>ENA-OUQK01000112-OUQK01000112.1-human-gut-metagenome-genome-assembly--contig:-NODE-112-length-64003-cov-5.865860_pt1 | contig 64003 bp, 66 predicted proteins | sample MGYA00237954_ERZ548842 | MGnify/ENA primary metagenome ERZ548842 (study PRJEB26490, sample SAMN05194704) | human gut metagenome | biome: terrestrial biome; feature: human-associated habitat; material... | reverse complement strand
TTCTGCTTGATAACAAATTAGCTGAATTTGTGTCCACTTGCTTGACTATAGTGCACATCCTTTCGAATTCTTTCACTTTTTTTAACAGTTCTGCTAGCATATCCTTTTCTTCAAGTTGGCGTTTTAGCCTGATGTTTTCACGTCTAAGTTGCTCAAGTTCATCAACCTCATCGTCTGTTTTGTGATGTCCTCGTTTATCAAATAATGTGTTTTCACCACCTGCATCGTATTTCTTCACCCACGAATATACCTGGCTATAAGACACATCATAAAGTGATGCTGTATCTTTATAATTCCGTTCGTGATTTAAACAGTATTCAACGATTTGCTTACGTTCTTCAATAGTTGTTTTTCATCTCGCCTCTGCCATATAGACCTCCCGTTTCGAACAGTAGTCCTTAAGTTTTCTATTGGCATTATACAACGAAATCCATTCTCGTAGCTGGTGTGAAGAAGAAATATCATATTTTATTATCAAATCTTGTAAAGAACCCAAACCAGCGATATATTCTTCAACTACCCGAAGTTTGAATTCTTTTGTATAACTTTTGTTGCCTGAATGTTCCTGAAAAGCCATTATTCCATACTTTTCATATTTCTTAGACCATTCCATAATTGTCTTTTCCCTCGGTGTTCCAAGAGAAATACATATTTCTTTTAAGCTACGTGTGCCACTGCGATAATCCTTGCAGGCTTGCACTCGTTGTTCAATAGAATATTTGGATTTTCTAGGCATGAAAATACCCCCTAAGTAGATTTTGGTTATTTACCTTGTCTACTTAAGGGGTATCATATGAATATCCGAATGCTAATAAGGGCTGTTTACTTCTTAATATTTAGGCCCCCATGAACAGTTTGATATCGTCGTCTACGCTTCCGATACCCGCGATACCAAAAGTCTCAACAAGGACCTTTGCAACATTGGGTGACAAGAATCCCGGCAACGTCGGCCCCAGATGGATATTTTTCACTCCGAGGTAGAGCAACGCCAATAGAACAATAACCGCTTTCTGCTCATACCAAGCGATATTGTAGGCAATAGGTAGTTTGTTGACATCATCGACGCCGAAGACTTCTTTCAGTTTTAGTGCTATGACAGCGAGTGAATATGAGTCATTGCATTGCCCTGCATCCAATACGCGCGGAATACCGCCAATATCTCCTAAAGCTAGCTTGTTGTATCTATATTTTGCACAACCGGCAGTCAGAATTACCGTGTCTTTCGGCAGTTTTGTCGCAAACTCGGTGTAATATTCCCTTGACTTCATGCGACCATCACAACCGGCCATTACAAAGAATCTCTTAATCGCGCCTGACTTCACAGCAGCCACAACTTTGTCCGCCACGGCAAAGACCTGCTCATGAGCAAATCCTCCAACAATCTTACCGGTTTCAATTTCTGTCGGTGCCTTCAGTTTTTTTGCCATCGCAATGACCGTCGAAAAATCTTTTTTGCCGCTCGTATCTGCTACGATATGCGGGCAGCCAGGGTAGCCCGCAGCGCCGGTTGTGAATATCCGAGTTTGTACTTCTTCGCTCCGAGGCGGAACAATGCAATTGGTCGTAAACAGAATTGGGCCGTTGAAAGTTTCGAACTCGCCCACCTGTTTCCACCAAGCGTTCCCGTAGTTCCCCACGAGGTTGTCATATTTCTTGAAAAAAGGATAATAATGAGCCGGCAGCATCTCACTATGTGTGTACACATCGACCCCTGTGCCTTTTGTCTGTTCCAGCAGTTGCTCCAGGTCAGTCAGGTCGTGGCCAGATATTAGGATTGCAGGGTTATTGCGTACACCGATGTTCACTTCCGTGATTTGAGGATTGCCATACTTTGAAGTATTAGCTTCGTCCAGAAGTGCCATCGCTTTTACACCATATTCGCCTGTTTTCAGTGTCAAAGCAACCAACTCGTCAGCAGAAAGTCCGTCATTAAGTGTTGCCGCCAGGGCTTCATAAATAAAAGCGTAAAGCTCACCATTTTCTTTGCCGATATTGAGAGCGTGATGAGCGTATGCCGCCAATCCTTTCAAGCCATAGGTAATCAGCTCCCGCAAGGAGCGCACGTCTTCGTTCTGTGTTGCCAGCACGCCGACCGCAGCAGCTTTTTCCACCATGGCTTCTTTTAACGAAACTTCAAACGTTGCGGCGTCATGCAGTTGACCAGCAGCAATTTTCGCCCGTAACTCATTTCTCAATTTAAGCATTTTTTTAATTTCCGCTTCAAAGGCAGCCGCATCAAAATTCGCGTTCGTAATTGTCATAAACAAGCTCTTCATAACCTCATGGTTAATGTTCCCCAATCCCTTGGTGTCAAGTTTTCCTTTCACAACGACTTCAGAAATGCCTTTCAGGGTATAAATCAGTAGATCCTGAAGTTTGGCTACTTCTTCTGTTTTGCCGCATACTCCTCTGACTTCACACCCCGTGCCTTTTGCAGTTTCCTGGCATTGATAACAGAACATACTCATTAAAATTTCCCCCTTTTATTTTTGTCCACAAAACTATGAAACGTTGGCTACCATATCAAAGCTTAGGCCACCAACCATTCATCACTAAATTAGTCCAATGACCGAATCTTTCATATATGGCTGTTCCCGTTTGATTTTTCAGTGTTGCCCGTGACCGGAACGACCAAGATACGTTGTTCCCAATCTTTCCAGCCGCTTGTGCAATTCTTCGTGTTTACCCATTCCGATCACTTCTTCTTCCAGCGTCTCGAACCTGTCGAACAGTTTCTCCTGCATCTCTGCCGATAAAAGCTTATCGGCCATTGAGAAAAGCATTGTGTTTTCTTTGCTGATGTGTTGTTCCAGCAGTTCGATGTAGTCCGTGATATATTTAACCAACAAAGCCGTCGCCTCTGCATTCCCCACTTCATAATCGACTACGGCCTGACTCATATTCCGGATGTAAACCCTTCCCTGTTCATGTTCGGCAAGCATAACGCCGATTGGACCGCCTTCCTTCGGCACTCCCGCCAACTCCAGCTGGGGAAACAGGATTTGTTCCTCTTTGCCATGATGGCACCGATCCACGAATACTTTGAGAAAGTCGATCATGTCGTCAATATCTGCAGTCTGAAGTTTCTGTTGAGCATTAATTTTTACGCAGGCAGCATCCATGATTTTCATCATCAACCTAACCGCTTCGTGTTCTTTTTTCAAGGCATCAGTTGCTTTCATTCCTGTACCCTCCTCTATTATTTGGTAAATCGCTAACCATCATGGTAACCAGATGCCATTAAACACCAATATTCTAGGGAATTATGATTTTGTAAAAAGTGGGCTTCGGATTTCCTTGGAATAATGAAGCCACTTTTTTTCCAGCTTCCGCATGTATTGGACTGGAATGCATGGCCAAAAATGCTTCTTTTGTTTCCATCTCCACTATGGCGACATATGTTCCACCATTTTCAGGTTCTAAGAGACTTCGCCGGATAAACCCCGAGAACTTGCGAAACTCTGAGTTTGACCATTTAAACCAATCCTTAAATGCCTCGTCTTGACCTTCTTTAATCGCCGGAAACTGAACGATGGAGATGAACATGAACAGCACCTTCTTTCAATATTTTTCAATCGAAGCGGTTAAACTAAGCGATCTTTTTTCGATGATAAAACAGCTTGTCTAGATCATTAGGCTCCTTGACATAATCAAAGTGTACGTTCTGCTACAATCACTCTTACAATATCCCAGAGGAGGTATTCCATAATTTGTGTTCCAAACCTTGCCCCGGTCACCAAGTCGGCCGTATTCCGGTTAATGTGGTCCCCTAAAAGCATAACTGCAATCGGATTTAACCAATTCATCAGACAGCGAAGCACTGATTTGTCACTGCCCATATGTTCCAACAGGATTAACCTGCCTCCCGGCCTAAGAACCCTATAGCATTCTTTTAGCCCCTTGATGGGATCTGGTACAGTGCAAAAGACAAAGGTGGCCACCAAACAATCGAAACTGCCGGAAGGTAGCCGCAAGTCTTGAACATCCATCACTTCCAGCTTAACAGGCGTCTTGCACTGAGCCGCTTTCTCTCGAGCTCTATCAAGCATTCGCGAGCTGACATCAATTCCAATAATTTCTTGGCAATGATCCGAGTAATAGGGAAGATTTAAACCCGTTCCGACCCCCACTTCCAAAACACGGTCGTAGGCAAAACTGGTCGCCCTACGACGCCAAGCGTCGGGAATAAGCAAATCAACCACACCGTAAATGCCGGCTATATTGTCATATTTGGTTTTAACTCTTTCATTTTCTTCACTATCCAAGGAATTTCTCCTTAAAATTATAAATCTATGGAACGTTGGTAACACTGCCACAACTTAGTTGGGCACTCATCCAATACGTTAGGGTCCACTTGACCAAGGATGGCTAACGGTTGAATCATTCCAAGAAAAAGCATCGCAGCTGCCGTGACATCAACGTCCGCATTGATCTCTCCTTTTTTTTGCCCTTGAAGTATCATTTTTTTCACCTGTTGCACATAGGAGCCAACCGCAGACAACATACCGACTTTTAATTCGGGGTTACGTTCACTGCTGAGAAGAAAATAAAGTATCCTAGGAATAGCGGCTTCCTCCTTGAGCAGCTTGACGTGCAATTCAAAGAGCAGTTTCAATTTAACAATCGCCGTGCCGTCATAATCCATTGCCTGGCTTAAATTGCATTGCAGGCATTTATCGGTAAACTCGATAAGGGCAGCGACAATATCTTCTTTCCCTTTGAAGTGCCTATATATCGCGGCCGGCACAAGTTTAACTTCCACGGCTATGTCAATAATGTTCAATTTGTCCAAGCCGTTTTGCTCGACTAAAAATAGCGCAGCCCGCACAATTTCCTCTTTTCTAACTTCAGTGCTCTTTCGACTTCTCACGCCAATCCTCCCGAATATCCAGCAATATTACTCCGACCAATCTCAACTAATCCAGTGAAATTACCTGTACGGGACAGCCATCTGCTCCTTGTTGGGCGCATTCGACCAAAGTCCCTTCCACACTTCCTTCAGCGATGTTTTCCGCAACTCGAAACTTGCCAACAATTTGACTTTTCTCATCCTCGGCATTTTGCTCGTAAATTTCAGGACATGCCCCCCAGCAAGCTCCGCAGCTAATGCAACCATCCCTGTCGATTTTGATTTTTGCCATATCATTTCCCTCCTCAATTTTTCTAGGCCAAATTCTTACGAAACTTCTTAACAGCTAGTGTCAGTACTAAAATGCCCAGTATCAAGAGCGCCATGATTTGCGGCCACAATATCGCCACTCCCACCCCTTTCAGGAAGATTCCCCGGATAATCACCAAGAAATAGCGTAATGGGTTTAAATAAGTGACGGCTTGCACCACCTCCGGCATGTTAGCGATGGGAAACATGAAACCAGACAGCAGGACCGCCGGGAGATAAAAGAAGAAAGTAGACATCATAGAGTCCGTAGTCTCCTTGCATTCCATCAGCTGTATTCGCAACTCATTAAAACCGTTGAGTCCTAGTTTTTTACAGAATCGATGAATCATAGATTTTGAGACAAATGTTGCATCCATTAATGCCTTCATGCTCATATGAGCTACTGTTTCTCGATGATGTAAAACATACTCAGCCAACTGGTGCTCTGTTAGCGTAAACCGACTACAATATCTGATTTGATGTATAATATTCATACTCTATTACCTCTACCTAATAGTAGCACTTGATGATAGTTTCTTGAACTGTAGTAGTTGTAGTGGTCAAGAAGATTTATAACATTTTATGATAAATTTATTTTTATAGTCCTTTTCTCTCCAACCACCGGAAAAAAAATAATATAATTATCACAACCGGAACAATTACCCCCCAATGGTTTATACCAAGAACTTGCGGCACAGTAATTTTCCCGTAATCTCCCCATGTTAAAACAGTCGTTTTTAGATAAGGAAAGACTTCAGCATAAATACCCGCACCAAATAACATTCCTATAATCCCCCATAATGCATCAAAATGCCCCTCACCTACCGCTCCAAGTGAAGTCCCTGGGCAATAGCCAAGTAATCCCCAGCCAAGTCCAAACAATAAAGCACCGATAACAACACCGCCTAAAATTGTCGGCTTTAATGATAACTGGATTAATTCTAAATCATAAAGAAAATAAACTCCCACCATCGCCACTGCAATATGAGACAACATAAATTTCATGATTGTCATGTCCTTCAATCGTAATGCCCCGATTTGCTTATCATAACGAAGGACATGCCCTTTTTGAAGAAAAAAACCAAATAAAACACCTGTAATCAAACCATACAAAAGTTCCATCATCATTTTCCTCCTCGATATAACCAGTTAGCTGAAATTAATCCGCCAATAAAGAAGCAAATCAAAGCAATATAACTACTAACCGAAAGCTGTAGTGAACCACTCAAGCCGTGCCCACTAGGACAACCATCTGCTAAACGAGCCCCAAACATGGCAATAATCCCGCCGATAAAAGCAACTATTGCCCTCTGCTTAATTCCATCACCAAATCTAGATTTCCACATGTTAGGAATCAACTGTATATGAAAATCGCCTGATTCCATAGCAGCAATAAATGCACCTACAGCAATTCCGATAACAAACATCCATTGCCAGTCGATCACTGGTAGTTCTTTCATAAAATAGGGCATCATTGCGACTCGATCTGGAAAAAACAGTTGCTCTATCATTCCAGTTGTTCGAACAAAACTTGTTGAGGCGCCAAGGTATTTACCAACAAAATAAATTGAACCAATTGATACCATTCCGCTTAAAGCACCTGCCAAATAAGGGTTCCATGCACTTTTACCTTTCATGCTATACAGCCTCCTTTGATTACTGTCTAAATACTCTATTTTCTTTCATTATACTACATCTCTTGTATTGTTTTCCATTTAATTAATAAATTTTCTGCATCTTTTTCGTGTATAAATGATAAATTATAAGATTTTGGAGATGAATTTACAATCTAAGTGGATCAGTTCATAGCGAACCAACTGAAAATTGATACATAGACCTCTGTTATAATAGTATCTGAAAAGAACAACCTATTTCTCCATGAGTAATGCTCTATCAGCTAGGAAGCACCTTCCCTTCGCAGCTATTGGAAGGCATATGCTGAAAAGGAAGTAAGTTAAAACCTGTCTCGTTACATTGGCCGGCCGGAAAAATCGTTATCTGCCTGGCAGCAAGGCAATGAGTAAAAACTTTTTTGCTGTACATCAAAGAAGAATTAAAGGTCTCTGGGAATAACTCCCCCTGTCGGTTACACCGAATTGAGACAAATAGTTTTCGAAGCATGTTCAACTCATTGAAGAGTTAACGGATATACCATTCTAGTTCCTCGATCCACATTCGCCATGGAAACAAGCGACCAATGAAAACGTCAATTACTCAAACTTCGCACATCCCAAACAAGCCTGCAATAATGCACAGCAAGGGAATGTGACTCCTTAAATGCCAACATCATGCACAGTGTTTCAAACAGTTGTGCCATAAGAGTGGCAGTTTTTCTAAGAAAGAATTAAGCATCTCATCCAGTTCTTTTTCCATGAAAAGCATTCGTTCCTTTATCCTGTCAATGAATTTTTTCAAAATCAATAGCAACGCGTCCATATAACGTAAATCTTGCAGCTCATCATACGAGGCAAAAAACAGATCACCAATGCTGCGTTTATCTGCATTTCGGCGCTGCTCCAGCGACAACATCGTGTAACGAGCAAAGACAATGGAGACATGAGCCGTCATGGCATCATCAATCATCCGTTTAAATCCTTTCCGGTGTTTGGTATTCGTAGCTGAAATGCCTTCATCCGTATACATCCCGACAAATTCCCAATTATTTCTGCTCTGGATATAACGCGTATAATAATCCACCTGTGCTTCATAGCTGGTAAGCTGTTCATCATGATCTGTTGAAACCCTTGCATAACCTGCAACTTTCCGTTTCCACTGCCGGTTCAGCGGCTTCTCGGTATAGTTTTGAATCGAGGCCGGTATGACATGTACCTTTCTCATTGAATAATCGCTCCTTTACTGCGTCCATCAAAGAATCGGAACAGCAGACTGCCGTCTTCCTGAATTTCAATTTGTTTCACTTTCTGCCGAAATACTGCTTCATCAAATTCAGAACAGTGCAGTATATCGGCAGCCATGCTTTTTAATGAGTCTTCTTTTATCCCGCCGATATGGATACACCTGCGTTTTCTCTGGCATCGCCAATAGGCTGTTTTTCCCTTTTTACGCCGTTCCAGGCACCGGGTAAAGGTTGCTTTACAAGTGGGACAGAAGATGCGTTCTGAAAAAGCTGTATATCGTTTGGAATTGCCGCTCTGATGGTATTGCTTCATCCATTGCCGCTGTTTCCCTTTCAGTTCATCCATCCAGCATTCTTTCAGAGCCGTCTAGTCCCATTGCCGTTCTACGATACTTCCATCGCTGAGATAGAATACCAGTTTCTTATAAGAAGGAACAACAATCTTCTTTACTCGCCGAACAAACAATTCTTCATCAAATTCATCTGTACTCAGAACGGCTGCGCATGCTTTTTTCAAAGCGGACTGTGGAACGGAGCCATAGGCGCCGCAGTTTGTCCCCTTGCCCTTATGCGAATCACAGGTCCAGTATTCACGTATCCTTCCCTTATATTTCCGAACAACATGAACATAGCTTTTCCCGCAGATGCCACATTTGATGATCCCCGTAAAGCAAGAGGTGTTCAAAAAATCCCTGGCATATCCGCCCCGCTGCATTCCCATTTCCTTGCGACTCTTTAATTCCTGCTGAACCCGTTCAAACATATCAGAAGAAATTATGGCTTCATGATGCCGTTCCACTACATACTTATTCTTTTCTCCATGATTAACAGCCTGGCGTTTGGTAATAGGGTCCGTCACAAAGGTTTTCTGAATCTCAAGAACACCCGTATAAATCCGATTCGTAAGAATCTGCCTGATACTGGCGTCTTTGAAATAGTTCCCATACATGGTGCGAATCCCCCGCTGCTTTAATTCCCGTAATATATCTTTTCTGGTTCTGCCCTGCAGATAGGCATCAAAAATTTCTCTGACAATCGCGGCTTCTTCTGGTTTGATGACCAAATTATCTTTCTCCCAGCAATAGCCGTAAACGAAGAACTTTGCATGAGGAATCCCCTGTTCAAACTTTTTACGAAACCGCCACTTGATATTATCACTGAGGGAACGGCTTTCCTCCTGGGCAAAAGAAGCAAGAATAGTCAGCATCAACTCCCCATCCCCGCTCATGGTATGAATGTTTTCTTTCTCAAACCAGACTTCAATACCCAGTTCTTTCAGGCGTCGCACTGTCTGGAGAAGGTCGACCGTATTCCGGGCAAACCGCTGGATAGATTTTGTGAGGATGATATCGATTTTACCCGCTTCCGCATCTTCCAGCATCCGCTGGAAATCCTGCCGCTTCTTGATGCTAGTCCCGGAGATGCCGTAGTCCGCATAGACGCCGGCGTATTCCCAGTCCGGGTTCTTCTGGATCAGGCTGCTGTAATAACTGACCTGCGCCGAAAGGGAATGCTGCATCCGCTCCGATTCCATGAAGACGCGGGCATAAGCTGCGACTTTCTTACGCTTCTTGATTATTGGTATGCTTTGTTCGATTTTACGGATAGTCCGCATAAAATCAGCTCCTTTCGACACTATATATCACTCGTATTATTAAGTAAGTCAAGCAGATAAGCTTGATCACATGCCCTGAAAGGAGCATACGGTATACTGTTCTAAGATGCTGTGGACTGGTGATATTTATCACTACCGCTCAGACGGTTTTTCAGAGTTTCCAGCCACAGTCTCTTTGTCTGATTGTTAATCAGTTAGATACCGCACGACGGTTTATGTAGAACGAGTTTACAAGAGCAAAGAGCTCTGTGGATTAGAACAGTATCAAAAATAATACGAGGAGGTACCATTATGATCCTAGTAGGTATCGATGTGGCAAAAGATAAGCACGATTGCTGCATCACAAACACCGATGGAGAGATGCTTTTCGACATCTTTACCATCACCAACAACAGTGAGAGCTTTGATATCCTGTACGAGAGAATCCGCTCTGTTGCACCAGATCTATCCAAAGTAAAAGTAGGGCTGGAGGCAACCGGACATTACAACTACAACATTCTCTCATATCTGCTTGACAAGCATCTCACCGCTTATGTCATTAACCCGCTTCACACGAATTTTTATCGCAAAGGATTAAGCCTTCGGAAAACAAAGACGGATCGGATTGATTCGAGAACTATTGCACTTATGCTTCTGACCGATTTGAGCCTGAAACCCTACTCGGTTTCATCATATCACAGAGAAAACCTGAAATCTCTGACAAGGTATAGATTTTCCAGAGTTCAGGAACGTTCAAGGCAGAAATCTTCCATTTCAAGGCTTGTTACAATCCTCTTTCCCGAATTATCACAGCTTGTTCCTTGCATCCATATATCCTCAATCTATACCATGCTGGAGGAATTACCGGGTGCTTCGTACGTGGCATCTGTTCATCTCACCAGGCTGACAAACATACTTTCAAAAGCTTCCAAAGGGCGATTCGGCAGAGAAATGGCAATCACTTTTCGTGAGGCTGCTCGAACATCCATCGGTGCCAAAATCCCGGCAAAATCGCTGGAACTGCGTCATACCATCGCTGATGTACGGGCTATCGAAAGTGAAATAAGAGAGGTGGAAACCGAAATACAAAAGATAATGGATGAGGAAACTACCACTATTACATCCGTACCCGGGATCGGAACTCAAATGGGAGCAATCATTCTTGCGGAGATTGGTGACTTTTCAAGGTTTGACTCTCCTGATAAAATACTTGCTTTCGCCGGGATGTCACCATCTACATATCAATCCGGAAAGATGATCAGCAGCTATGCTCACATGGAAAAACGTGGATCACGTTATCTCAGGTTCGCTCTGTTTAATGTCACGAAGCACGTGTGCAATTATGATCCCGGATTTGCCGCATATCTAGCTAAAAAGCGAGCCGAAGGCAAACACTATAATGTAGCTATATCGCATGCAGCAAAGCGTCTCGTAAGAATGCTGTACGCCATGGAAACGAACGGCACTCTATACGAAGCAGCATAAGCACAACAATCCTTCATAAATTTTTCAGGCATCCTCCGGATGTCTATTTGTCGTGCAAGAAATAGATAATTAAATAATTTCCTCAAAAATCAGCGAAAATCTACATTTCAGGGGTTGACATTCTATAGTTAGACTCTAAAGGCTCATGATAGCAAGTTATTTCTGTACAATAAAGCATATCTTTTATTGCTCTCCTGTAAGGATAAATCTTATATATTCCTTACTATGTTCTTCAAGAAAGATTACCAATTCGTAGTAGCCAAGCTCGTTAGCAAGATATTGAACCATATTAGTATCAAACATATTGGTGCGGCCGCTGTCACGAATAGAAAGTATCTGCTTTTTAATCGTTTCAGTCATTGTCACCGTCCCCAATCTTTACCGCTAGGTCTTCACCGTAAACAACATTAAGACCGCTGCCATTGTCCCAATCCACCATCAATGAAGCGGTATCATCCACCCCAGTAACAGTCCCAAGCGTTCCAAGAGGCGGTGCTTGGCAGTCATCCATTCTCACCAGTTCTACCCTTGTTCCTGCAGGGTATTCTCTGCGTACTTTCTCAACAATTTCTTTATTCGGAAATCTCATCGCTATTCATCTCCTTTTTCGCACCGCTCTTAAAGGCACTGCTGCCGTTAAGGTTCTTCAGCAGAATTTTACGGTCAGTTTTATAAATTTCTCCTATAAACCCCAATCGAAGAAGGAAACAGCGGAAAGCATATTTTTCATTGGGGACTTCCTTTTCCGTGCTGGAGATGCGTTTATGTTCTCGGCTCATTTTGCAGAGGGCAGAAATGAAATCCGTGTAAGCTTTGACGGTATCAGCAGCCAAGCCGTCTGAAAACCAAGGGAAGGAAATCTTATCTGCATCAATAATGATGGGAAGTTCGCTGATGCCCAGTGCCTTTTTGATAAGGCTGCTCTTGGATTCCAGAAGATTGGTAAGGTTGCCTGCAAGCACCGCATCCAATGGCATTGCCACTGTCAACCCCGCAGTTTCGTTTTTAAGTTTTTTTCCCGTAGTCCCGTATGCAGCCAATGGCTCTTTACTAGCGATTTCCGGCTGTGGTTCATCATATGCGGAACTCTCGCAGTGAAAGCCTTTTTGTTCAAGCTGTTCTAGCACCTGCTCGATTTCTTCGCTGTTTGCCATGTCGTTAAAGGTAAGATTTCCTTCTTTGGTTACTGTGAAATAGTCCACTGCATAAGCATAAGTTGGTGTTTTCTGATAAACCGCTTTGGCTCCAGTAATTTCTTCTAATGCCTTTACAAATGGTTTTCTGTCGGTGATGTTGTAAATAACTTTCATTTTGTAAGTACCTCCTTTTCTTCGGTACTACATATATCACTCTAAAAGGAATAAATAGCAAGCTAATTATGTAGAAACTTTTAAGTTATTTTCCATCGCCGCTGACCTCCAAATCCTCAAAGCGGATGGTCTTTCCATCACGGATGACCGATACAGTATCTGCAGAGCCGACCTGCTCAATATAACGCTTTACTATAACATCACAGTATTTTTCATCTAGCTCAATGGTATGACAGATTCTGCCTAACTGTTCGCAGGCAATCAAAGTGCTACCGCTGCCGCCAAACGGATCAAGAACGATGCAATTGCTCATACTGGAATTCTTAATCGGATAGGCAATAAGTGGAATCGGCTTCATGGTCGGATGGTCACCGTTTTTCTTCGGCTTATCAAACTCCCATATGGTAGTCTGCTTTCTGTCGGAGTACCATTGATGCTTGCCTTTCTTTTTCCAGCCGTAAAGGCATGGCTCATGCTGCCACTGATATGGACTCCTACCAAGCACTAGGCTCTGTTTTTTCCAGATACAAGTTCCCGACAAGTAAAAGCCTGCTTCCGAGAATGCCTTTCTAAAATTTAAGCCTTCGGTATCTGCATGGAACACGTAAATGCTGCCATCTGCTGCCATTACCTTTTCCATGTTTCTAAAAGCATCTAATAGAAACTGGTAAAACTTATCATTCTCCATATTGTCGTTTTTAATCTTTCCTGCACCGCCTTCATAGTTGACGTTATAAGGCGGATCCGTTACAACAAGATTAGCTTTCTTCCCATCCATAAGAGTTACATAGGTTTCCTCCTTGGTGCTGTCCCCACAGACTAGGCGATGCTTTCCAAGCAGCCATACATCACCGTCTTTAGAAACCGGCGACTTTTTAAGCTCCCCGTCCACATCAAAATCGTCCTCCTGCGTATCATCATCATCTCCTGCAAACAGTTCAGCTATGTCTTTTTCGTCAAATCCTGTTAATGCGACATCAAAATCTGCTCCTTGCAGGCTCTCTATCTCCACTCTGAGCAGTTCTTCATCCCATCCTGCATCCATGGCCATACGGTTGTCCGCCAAAATATAGGCTTTCTTTTGAGCCGGAGTAAGATAGTCCACAAATACGCAGGGTACTTCTTTTATGCTTTCCTCCTTGGCTGCTAAAATTCGTCCATGACCAGCTATCACGTTATATTCCCGGTCAATAATAATAGGATTAATAAAGCCAAATTCTCTTAACGATGAACGTAGTTTCAGAATCTGTTGTGGATTGTGCGTTCGAGCATTGTTAACATAAGGTACTAATTTTTCTATAGTTACTAACTGCATTTCCGTTGTTGTTTTTTCCATTAAGCACTGCTCCTTCCAAAATCTTGCTAAGGCCCTTTTCAGCACCCTTGATATTGTCAGCGAGAGCCTGTCCCCTTAAAGTTCTGACCTGCTGTTTAGTAAGCTTTGGTCTATAAAATTTCAGTTTATGTAAAAAAGCCGTAAGCTCCATCATCATTTTCTCCTTGCCCGCAAAAGCAGCTCCATGGTATCTGTCGTGCTATCCTCAAAAACCTCTGTGCAGTTTTGCTTAACAATGTCGTAAATTTCATACCAGATAAGATTGGCGCTTTTCTGATATTGTTGGGACATCTGTACAAAAGGCGAGGTCATTACCCCGCCAGTCGTTGGATGCTTCCCCAATAAGCCGTATGTACTTGTTGCATCTTCGCACTGAATATATCTTGCCATAGCCTGTGAATAGGTTTCTATAAGCCGTGGATTTACTAATCTTTCACAGTTGCGCTCTTTTAACCACAGCCAGGTTTCTTTATATATTTCATCAGCACCTAAGGGAACTCCATTTTTCTGCCTTGCCGATAAATAGTCGCTGGGTTTTGGCATATCCACGCCCTCTAAAACTGCTCCTTCCGGTAAATCTACTGCCTCTAATTCCGCTGTTTTAAGTACAGGAATATCATTGGCTAGAACCTTGACTGTTTTCCCATTTTGTATTTTCTCTGCGGCTGCAGTCGGCTTATCACCTGCTCTGACTCTTCTGCCACCACGGTTCGTACCGTCCCTTGCCATTATTCACACTCCTCAATCTATATCTTAGGGTTAATCCCCTGTTTGAACTGCTCTTTTTGTGCGTGAAGCCCCCCGCCCGTTCCTCCCGTACAAGGGTTTTGAGATTTGACCTCCCCCTAACCTCAAAAGCTTGTTGGATTTTTCACCATACACTTTTGCAGGAACTAAACAACTTTTATCGAATACTTACTTAAACTTAAAAGCAAGAGGTGATGTATATGTTAAACAGGCTTCGTTCGACCCTAATCATTTTTGCGTTAGTGCTATTTACCTCACTACTAATATCAACAACAACCTTTGCCAATGATAATCCCAACGCCATCTTCAAACTCATACCAACACAAAACATTTTTACTTTACTTAAGCTCAATACTCGTACCGGTCAATTATGGCAAGTTCATGTTAGTATCGATTCTGGCGATTTAAGAGCCACTTTTCCAATTAACTTGATAGTACTTACAGAAACTCCTGCTAAAGATACTTTTGGCTTATATCCAACAGGCAATATGTATAATTTCATTCTTCTTGATCACACTGACGGAAGAACTTGGCAGGTTCAATGGAATCCAAAGGAAAAACACCGTTTCATAATACCGATTCCTTCCTAAAACAAAAAAACAATAATTTTAAAAACTGCTGCCACATTTATAGTGACAGCAGTTTTTATTCCATCGTTCCCCGCTCAAAGCATGAATCCTTGCATGGCATTCTTTACACAAAGCTATAAGGTTCTTCCTATCATGCGTTCCTCCTTGGGCCAACGGAAGTTTATGGTGTATCTCTTCAGTCGCAACATACCTGCCCTTTGTTAAGCATTCCTCACACAAAGGATGCTCCGCAGCATAGCTGTCACGGATTCGCTTCCAAGCGCGTCCATATCTACGGCGTACAGCAGGATTCCTGTCGTACTTCTCATAGCGTTTGTTTTCTTCTTTCTGGTGTTTCTCACAAAACCGTCCATCCGTTAAGTCAGGACAGCCTGGATAAGAACACGGTCGTTTAGGTTTTCTTGGCATCTTCTCACCTCATTTTAGGCATAATAAAAGCCCTGCAGGTCGGTGTGACCCACAAGGCTTTCTACGATTTTACCCGTTTATATTTTTTTTGCTTTTCGCTATTATAATAATATCACAGGTGCTTACTCTCATTCTATCACATTAACTCTCATGTTCCGGTGGCAAGATAATTTCTTTCAGTGCCGCACTATGCATTCGGTGTATGTGCTGCATAGAATAATTCATATCCACGGCAATCTGCTCCCATGAGATAAAGCACAGATATCGTTTTTCTAACAGCGTCTGGTATTCCACATTTGGCACGGCTTTTATAACACCCATGATTTCTCGCTTTAGTTCTACAAGCGCATTGATGTCCATATTTATTTCTTCCTGCAAAGAAACAATTTTAATTACGGCATCTGCCATCTTGGAACCGCCACGATTTGGATTTCTCGGCATATCACTGATTACAGCGGAACAGCTTGTAGCTAAATCATTTAAGGATTCCACCTGCTGAACCTTCGAGTGAATACGCTCATCCAGATATCGTGCCTGCAATAAGTATTCTTTTTCTGTCATATCCTTACCTCCGAAATTTTGTATTCCACTCGGATTGGCTTGGATTGTCATAGGTTGACTCTGATTTTCATAGATTGGCTTTTACGGCATCAATCAAGGCGGATTGGGAGGTATCCTTGGTTTTCAGTGCCTTGATGATTCTCTCGTCAATGGTGTCTTTTGCTATGATGTGGGTAATGACCACGGTTTCTGCGGACTGACCCTGCCGCCAAAGTCTGGCATTGGTCTGCTGATATAATTCTAGTGACCATGTGATGCCGAACCATACCAAGGCAGAACCACCCTGCTGTAGGTTCAGGCCGTGTCCTGCCGATGCCGGATGTATTACGGCAATTGGGATACTGCCGTGATTCCAGTCGGCTATATCCTTTGCGGTCTTGATTTCTCTCACATCAAAGCGTTTTTTGATACGCTCCAAATCGTGACGAAACCAATATGCCACAAGGACAGGCTTTCCGTTTGCCGATTCGATGATATCCTCCAGTGCATCCAGCTTTCTCTGGTGTATCTCCAAAACGCTCTCATCATCGAAATAAACTGCTCCGTTTGCCATCTGGGACAGCTTGCCTGTTAGCGATGCGGCATTGGCGGCTGTTATCTCTCCATCCGGCAGCTGAAGAATGAGGTCTTTTTTCAGTTCCTCGTATTTCTTCTTTTCCGCTTCCGACAATTCCACCGCCAGCTGTGTGCTGATCAGTTCCGGCATTTTCAGATGGTCGGTAGATTTCATGGAAATCGTTATATCCGAAATCTTATCATAAATCTGCTGTTCGGCATTGGGCAGTGGCTTGTAGCTGTAAACAATCTGACCATTACGCTTGTCCGGGGAGAAATAGGCCGTTCGGTATTGACCGATGAATCTCCCTAACCTTACGCCCATATCCAGCAGTTTGAACTCTGCAAATAAATCCATCAGACCATTGCCGGAAGGAGTGCCAGTCAGACCTACCATTCTTTTTACCTTCGGTCTTGCCTTCATCAGTGCCTTGAACCGCTTGGACTGATAATTCTTGAAGGACGAAAGCTCATCCACAACCACCATATCAAAATCAAAGGGGATGCCGCTTTTCTCAATCAGCCACTGCACGTTCTCGCGGTTTATGATGTAAATATCCGCCTGTGTTTTCAGTGCCAACAGTCGTTCTGACTCAGAACCAACTGCCACCGAATACTGCAAGAGGCACAGATGCTCCCAATGTTGTATCTCATTCGCCCAAACATTACCTACTCTCAAAGGGCATATAACTAAAACACGATGAATATCAAAATAGTCAAACATCAAATCATTTATAGCCGTAAGTGATGTTACAGTTTTCCCAAGTCCACAATCTAAAAGGACTGCAGCTACAGGATGTTCAATAATAAAATTGACACTATATTCCTGATACCCATGCAAATCATTCTTTTTTAATAAATCTGCCATGACAGTCCCTCTCTTTCTGGGAAGCGTGTATTTTCATATGCTCTGAAGCTGTAACAACTTTTAAATTGGCAAAATCATTATTTAGATGATTGCCGTCAATATGATGAACATCCTCATTCTCTTGAAGTTTTCGTCCAATCTTCATTTCTGCAAGCCTGCGATACAGTTTTTCTCCTGATATCATTTGATTATCTGCACCAGCTTTTTCAAAATTGACGTAGTCGATATAGCACCCATAATCACAAAAATTATGCTCGTTTCTTGCAACATCAGAACGCTTTTTGTAAATTGGATTGCCACACCAATCGCATGATACATATATTTTTTTCACTTTGAATTCATAGCTGCATTCTGGGCAACAGAAGAAATGTTCGTTTCTCTTTTTATGGTTACCTCTGTATTCAAAAATTTTCCCACAGTTATCACACGTTCGCAGACTCTTCAATCGAAAACGTTCTGCGTTTGCTTTTCCTAAACACGCTCTGCAGCAATAGTTTTTTTCATGAATGTGATTATGGTTTCTCTCAAATTCTTTTCCACACCAGTCACATTGAATTTTCAATTTCATCAAGAACCCCTCCAATCTGCTCCGCATCATCCAGTACATACACTCGAAATCCCAGACAGCTCAGTAATCTGTGCCTTGCCAGCTGCAATGGTCTTGGTTTTTCTCCCGGTGCTTTCACTTCCACAAAGGCGAACTTACCATGCGGAAGAAGCAGTAAACGATCCGGCATACCATCGAAACCGGGAGAAGTGAACTTCGGACATATCCCGCCATGCTTTTTTACTGCCGTTACAAGTTTCTGTTCTATGATTTTTTCTCTCATTTCATCCTCTCCTAAAATCACAAGACACAACTGACACAACCATCTCGGAAAATTTCTATACGTGCGTATATGCCTGTACACGCTTGCATTACCCTATATAAAATAGAAATAATTTATATAGTAATTCTTGTGATACTTGTGTCAGCTGATGTCTGATAGTGCCTGTTTTCAAGGCTTTTTTGCTGTTCACAACCTACGACTTGGAACACAGGCTGTTAAAATCACAACCTCTCATAAATTCTCTGCCTGCCATAGATGGCGAGCTTTCTGATTTTGTCCGTTCTCTGCCAGCTGTCCACTTTGGTCATAAGGGCGGCTATCGCATAGGAGTCGGATGGTTTGAGGTCGGATAAGTTCCTACAGAAGCATTCGCTCCAGATTTCCGCATTGCTGACCGTCTTTCTTTGTACAGTACCCTTGACCGCAGTATTGTCCGTGAAGAAATTCCTTCTCTCGTACAAATCCATACTGTTCCAGTTCTCCGGCAGAAGGGTATTCAGATATTCCTCCACAATGCCCTGACGCTCATCGGTCTCCATCGCATCGATCTGTTCGCTCAAGGCTTCACTGCTTTCCTCCATATTCAGATACAAAGGCTCGCCCTGCCCATACAGGTACTTTGCCTCCGCCCACATCTGCAAAACCTCTTCACTGGTTATATCCCACGATTTACGCTTTGTTTTCCCGGTCACCTTAATCGGCCAGAAGCGGCGGTTGCCCGTAATGTCACGCAGGAATCCTGTCTCGGAGTTGGTGGTACCCACAATGACACACTGCCTTGGATGACTTTCCACTGTTCTGCCATAGGACGGGCGATAGATATCATCTGTGCGGCTAACAAAGGCTTTTACAACTTCAATGTCCGCTTTCTTAAGACCAGCCAGTTCGCCCAGCTCCAGAATCCAATATCCCTGCAGTTTCTCCGCTCCTGCCTTATCCTTCATATCCGTCAGATTCAGACTGTCAGAATAATACTCTTTCCCCATTCTGGCAAAGATGGTGGACTTGCCGCAGCCCTGCGGACCTACAAGCACCACCACGGAATCGAACTTTGTACCCGGCTCGTAAATTCTCGCTACCGCCGCCACAAAGGATTTTCTGGTCGCAGCCTTCACATACCCGGTGCTGTTCGCACCAAGGAAATCAATATAGAGATTTTCGAGCCTTGTCACACCATCCCACTCCGGCAGAGCATCCAGCCATTCACGCAGGGGATTGAAATGCCTGTCCTCGACCACCTTCGTAAATGCCACATCATGGTTTCGGCTGGAGAATGTTTCATAGCGGATGTCAATCAGCGCCTTCATCTGTGCTGTATCTGCATCCCTCCAGAATTTGTTGTCACCGGGTCTTGTCCACGGCACGGCTCCCGTAATCTGCACTCTGCCCACCAGCTCATTGAATGCGATATTCGCAAAGTCAGGATCATTGTTTAAAATCAGCATCAGATTCCACACGCTGTTTTCAAGACACTTGCTTCTTGGCATATAACGGAGCTTCGTCTGCCAGTCTGTGTCCTCTGCAAACTCCTCCGCCGCCATCCTTTTCTTTTCCTCAAGGTCTGCCAGCTTTACCTTATCCAGAGTCATGACGAACTCGCACATCTGCTTATAGGATTTTTTCTCATCGTCATCGCCAAATTTATGGATACGGACAATATCAAAAGCATTGCACAGCTTTAAGTAGACAGGGTCTTTGGCATGGTGGCTGTAGACGAACTTTCCGTTCTCCTTGATTTCCACACCTGCCATACTGCCAGATTCAATCAAATGGTAGCGGCTGTCCGTGTCGGTCGGCTCATAAATGTCGGAAAGGAACTCATCCACGGCGAGGTTCACAGGGAAGTAGACCCTGTTGAAAAGACCGACCACACCCTCTTTTTCGAGCGGGTCCTGCACCTTTTTGAAACTGGCTGTATTTGCCTTGCTTTCCCTTGATGAAGTTGGCAGTCTGGTAGGGTCAGTCCATTCTGGGTGTGCAGATAAAATCTCGTCCGGGTCAAGCCAGTGGCTGTCGATTTCCTTATACACAAACACCCCGTTTGACGGAGTGCTTGGCCAGTACATCAGCTGATTCGGCTGGTAGGAGCATTCGTCAAAATAATCCATGCCCAGTGCCTGTGCCAGATACCTTGCCACCGCCACATATTCCTCGGAGGTCACATCCCTTGTAAGGGGAAATACCAGACGTACTCTCGGATTTTCATCTGTATGGCTGTGGGTGGTATAAAGGGCAGAGGTGTAGGGTGCATTCTTATCGTAATTCTTCAGAAATTCCGCATCGATTCTATCTCCATCCAGTGCCACCATAGAACGGGACTCCACAGTATCGATCTTTCGTCTGCCGCCCTTTAACACCCCGGCAACGAAACCGCCGTGGTCTTTTACGGCATCACGCTGTGCCTTGGTAAACTTGGCATATTCCTCCGCCGACTCCGAGGTTCTGATGGTTGTTTTCAGACGTTCCTTCAAATCAGCAAAGCGGATGGTCTTATTGCTCCACTGCTTTGCCGTTCTGCTGTTGCCATAGGCAATATTCAAATCACGCATCTTTGCTTACCTCCTTCAAATCACTGCCGAAATACCGTAGTCGGTAATTTTTCCTTTTGGCTCTCCTGATTTCAGCATCCATTCCGGCGGATATGGCTTCCCCGAACACCCACACTTCGCTGCAGTGGCTCATCAGCACATTTCCAAAATGTATCCCTAGTTCACGTGACCTTAAATCGTTATCGTTAAGAAACTGCGGAAACAGCAAATGCGGAGCAATGGGGATATACCCCTGCTCCACAGCGTAGCGGCTGTACTTTCGTGCATTTGCAATGTTACCGGCAATATCTCCTGAAAACGGGGAGCATACATACACCATCGGTCTGTATGCCCTTGCCGCCTTCGTTTCTTTCTCAATATTGGATAAGGCATTGTAGGTGGTCGGATCAGGATAACCTTCGCTGTTATACCTATTAATCGACATCACTGCTCTCCTGTTCCATTGTTGGCAAAATCCCATCTGCTTTTAATAATTCATAGACAAACAGCCTGCCCTTTTGTGTCCAGTAGGTATGTGGCTTAGTATGAATCGTTCCGTCATTAGCAGAATAGCTATGTGTCTTGGTGCTTGTATAACCTTTTTCTGCGTATTTCTGATATAACAGCCAAATCTCGCCCTGTTTAAACTGCACACCTTTTTCATGGAGATAACGATTCATCCAAATAGCAGACTTTCCATAATCTTTCGCTACCGTAGAAGTGGAAATAAGGTCTTTGCAGTTAAGTACCACATCGTAATAGCTTGCCTTTGGCTTCATTTCCGCAATCTGCTGTTTTTGGACGGCAGTAGTTTGTTCAAGCAGTCGGTTCTTTTCTCGCTCTTCCTTTAATGCAGTAAATGCTGCAATCGCAAGGTCAGGATTTGCAATTAGTTCATCTGTCGCATAGAGTCCGTGTTTACGAATAGCAGGGAGGACTTCACTAGTGACCCAGCGCTTAAACTTTTTAGCATTCGGCATTTTGCTTGAGAGGATGAGGCTGTAAAGACCAGATTCGTTGATGATAATTAAATCTTGTTTTCCGCCAAGGGTGTCACATTTCGTTACCCCCTTGTCCTCTTCGTCAACATGGTCAATTAATGCTTTTCGGGAATTTGAGTAACCAAGAATACCAGCTACATCCTTACCGACAAAATACGGTTGCCCACCAATAGTTGTAGTGCGTACAGAGCCAAACTCTGCATTTTTGTAAATTTGTAATTCCATTAGAATTACCTCCTTAATAATTTTTTGGAGGTCTTGACCTCCTACCTGGTAGCCACAGGAGTTGGTCAAATCTGATGGTTTTCAAAAAATTCTTTAAGTTTTTTCTCTGCACGCTTTAACTTTTGGCTGATGTTATTTTCGTCAGCATCGATAGAGCGAGCATATTCACGGATTGGTATGCCATCAATGCGTACTGCGATGAACATATCCGCCCAATCTTTCTTTTTACCAAGTGCCTTATGTATCCATTGGCAAATATCTTCATACTCGTAGAGGCGATTACGCTCAGCCTCCTGTGAATCATCAGCGAAGGTATCCATTACATCCGTTTCATCTTCAGATTCATCATCCTTGCGATAAGGAGTCTTCGGATCGCCAAGATGCCTATGAAACTTGCGCCAGTTGTTGTATTCCTTACTGTTCATAAGGTCTAACATTTCCTGTACAGTCTCACAACGCTTTACTTCTGCCTTCTTTTCTGGCTTTGCCTCTGCAAGACGCTGCTCATAGTCGATATCCAGCATGATACTGTAATCATCATCCGGAATATCAATTGTGGTGTAGAACTTGTGGCCGTTTTTGATGTTTTCTTCGTACAAAACTCGAATCTTCATTAAGTATTCCTTTCCGTCCCGGCATTGGGCGGCGGAATACAAAAGAGCCTGTGGTGAAGATGACCACAGACTCCGCTTGTCCTTAAAATGGGCGCACGAAATCACGGTGGGTGCATCTTCATTCCAAACACAGTCTTTATCACTGTGTTCTGAACTCTTATGCATCCCGCCGTCCTTATGCGCATCTCGGACATTGAGATTTATTTTCTATCGAGGTATCTCGGTAGTATCTTTATTGTACGAAATATTTAATAGTAATAAAATTCCAGACAAATACCCATTCATTTCCTGTATAGAGTAATGGTTTTATATTGAACATCATATTATTTTAGTGTATAATAAGGAATAATATGGTCATGCATGGATAGTTTTTATGGAAATCAAAATGTAAAGTAATGGGTTATGTAATTTTTTGAGTGATTATAATTGAAGAAAAGGTAGGGAAACCGGCTTATGGCAGGAAAAATATCGGAAATTTTTTTGAATAATATGTTTGAGTGTGATGGCTATAAATGCCATTGCGAAAAAGATATAGAAAATGTGGCCCCAGGAATTCCTCCTAAGACCACGCTGAAATTGTATTGTGAGTTGGATAAGCCTCTGCTTTTTTCTTATGCTCCTAGAACGGGATTAAATCTTACCGGTGTTGCTGGCGGTGTTATAGAAAAGAACATTCTTGGCAAGTTACTGGCTATTCCAGATGGGGATATAGATAAGCATATAGAATTTTTTGAGACATATGGATTTTTACTACCTATACAAAGTGATGAGTATGAATCTATAGACGCCGATGTATTAATTGAAATAGTGAATAGAATCAAGGCTACGTTATACCTTATGAATGCAATCGCAGGTCAGAAAGACTATAAACGCATTTTGATCTACACCGCATATCTCCTTTATAAGCCACAGATTACATTAAATCTGTCAGAAGTGGAGTATTCAACTTGCAGGCACAGATTTACGGAATTGATAGAAAACTATAATCTATTCGTGGATTTAAACAGAAACCAAGAAGTGTTTAATAGTGGGAAATACTCCGTTCCAGATACCATGACAGGTTGCAATAACCCTATTGAAATAGAATTTTTTAATGCTATCCGCAGCGGTTCCGATACTGACCTTGTCGGAAGCAAAAGTGTGTGGTTTAAACATCTGTTTGCTATGTACACTGGTTTATCGTGCGAAGATGAGAATCTTCGAACAATCATAGATTTCTTTTATCATTACCAAGTAGAGGTAGGGATTTTAAAGGAAATCCATTTCAAAAAAATTACGTATTTTGTAGCTCCAACAAGAGACAATTTCACAGATGAAATGAAAACCGCTCTTCTTAAAATTGCGCGTATTGTTATTTCAGAAGAAATCAACCATAACATTGCAGGCATTCATCCAAAATATGAAGCTGATAAACTTGCACCAACATGGCAAGTGAGCAATCTACTCCAGGCCCTTTATTTTTCAATCTTTTATATGAAACCAGGAGTAGAAATTTATAAAGAATGCAAAAATCCAAACTGCAAACGTGACAAGTTCTTTTTGGTTGAAGCAACGCGCACAAATAAGGAGTACTGTTGTGTTCAATGTTCTCGTGCCGCAGCAGCACAACGATTCCGTAATCGGCAACTTGAAAATAGGTAAAAAAATAAGGCTCTACCAATTAAGGTAGTGCCTTGTTTCATTTTTATATTGACGATGCTGGGACAGGTCCTCTGGTCAAGACCTTTTCAATGCACACAGCCATTTCTTTTTTCTGTTGATCTGAAGTACCAATGTAATTATACATGAGATAACGAGTATCAACTACGATACCTTGAATACGTTCATAATTCTTTACATTCGGTTTCCAATCACTAACAGCCTCTCCTATATTGCCGAAGTTGCTATTCAACATGAACAGATTGTTTTCCTTATTATAGGGCATTATGAAGGCATTATATAGTTTCTCATTGGGTAGGCTTTTCGTTTGTTCAACATACTCTCCGTATGTAATTTGTTTATTAATATCCGCACTATTTGGTAGGTGTTCTGGTTTTGGGTCCCAACCATAACGATACAATTTTGCATCAAGCACATAGTACCTATCCCCATAAATCATTATCGTATCCGGCTGAAGAGGTCTTTTTTCTTTATCTCTACCATAATCCAAAAGCCAGCGAGTACGAGGAAAGTATTGCTCTTTATCCTCAACGCCAAATGCTTTATCTATCATGCGTTCCCATACATTCTCAAAGAAATCTGTGCCAAAGAAGTATTGCTTATCAGAACTTCTTTCATCAATGTAAACGAGCATATCACGCATAGCATTAAATAACTCTTGTTCAAAATCATCATTTGTTGCCACAAGCTTTTTATCTAGAATATAAATTGACTCTTTTATGCCCGGATGGGGACCTGGCTTGTCAGGCATAAAAGGAACATACAACCACCCCATCTTCTCAAAAGCTTCATACACACAGAAACGGTGTATCTGAGTAATCTGCTTATTTGCATTTGGGGTTACAGAGCGAACTGTCATGTTTGTAAAAACCAAGGAGCCATTTTTCTGAACTAAAGCTCTCTGCTCTCTTACAGTACGTGGCCAGGATGTTTTGCCTTTGGTATCTGTCCGAAACTGAGGGTCTGTTTCTATATAGTAGCGCCCCATTCTCAGAAAGCTTCTTATTACCTTAAGATATGCGTGCATCGGAAAGTCCACCGTTCTTGGCGCCTCAAACTTTGAAACCTCAATAACACGGTCTTCTTTCATAAACGCAGCCAAAACTCCAAGTAGATTATTAATGTCAACACGGAGATCATCATCAGTTGCTGGTAGTTGGTATCCTATAGGAAAATAAATAATGGCATCATCTGTGTCTGCTTTAACACCTACAAAACTATCACCATCATCATTTGTATTGACATGGCAACGGTCTCTAATATTCTTTTGTAAATCCATGGGTAATCACCACCTCTCTTTACTTGTTTTCGACATTACTATTGCTGTGCAGTATAGAGAGTATCGCGTACAGTCTGTTTGAAAATTTTGAAACGATCATGTCCTGTTGAATAAATAAACGTGCGGATAACTTTTTCAAGATTGTCCATACCATCCGTATCAAAAAGAGCCTCTGGATTAAACTTGAAGGCATCGTCCCATAGATACTTGATTACCTTTTCAGGGAATAAACGATTCTGCATAACCGCTTCACGGATTTCCTTCAAACGGGATTTCTGCTCTTCGGTGATTGTGCCTAAGCGTTCATAACCAAGTAATGAATTATACTCAACCAAAAGAGTAGCATTACCCTCCGAAGGAAGTGCTCTTGAGTCAAATTTAAGATCATTTTCATGGACAAAATATACACCAAGGCGCTTATCCTCAGCAGATGCCATCTTGGCTTTGTTTCCAATAATAATTGTATTTACAGTTTCACAGAAGCGTTTCCAAGTAACATCAGTATCTAAAATTTCTGCATCAGCCAGCGAAGGACGTACATTGTCAAAGTTATTCTCAATAAGTCTCATCCTCCATCTACGTTGAAATGCAGTATCAAGAGTGAATACATTCTGGTCAGATGTATTCATTGTACCAATTATAGAAAGGTTGGAAGGTATACGGACCTTATGTGCCGGGTTTCCATAAATAAAATCAGCCATGTATTTATGGGTAATACCATACTCACTCGTTCCTACCGGAAAACCATCATCGCCATCCTGCATTTCAACCTTTCGGTCAAGAAGTTGGAATACCTCTCCAAAAATCGCAGGTGCATTACCTCGATTAATTTCCTCAATAATAAGGATATACTTTTGCATCGGATTATGATACGCATTAGAAAGAATCGTGGTAAATGGTCCAGGTGTGAATTCGTATGTAACTTGTTTCTCTTCGTCTACCACAGGCAGAATTTGTCCAATGAAATCTGCATTTGTATAATCTGGATGGAATACCAAACGATCAACGACGCTATCTTCGCTGCAATACTCGTGCTCTATAGTCCAGCTCTTACCAGAACCAGGAACACCATATAGAAGTATGTTTCGTCCGTCTAGTTTGCGATTTTGCTCTTCAACTGGGAGTATATTCGCATCTCCATCAGAAATCGTTTTTTCATATCTATGAAGTATTTCCCTATTTTTTAAATATCCATGCACATATTCAGGTCTAAAAGTAACGACATTATACGCAGAATTCTTGTCTGCGTATAACCCCACTTGTCTTGCTGGTTGAATATTAACTTTTGTATTAACTCTATATGCCCTATTTGACCCACTTGTTAAAACTTCTTCAGGCCATGATACAATTATTGATTTTTCTAAATCCTCTTCGCTGTCTATTACGTATAATCCAAAGATCAACTTGTTATTATATTGTAACTCGCTGAAATCTTGACCCTGTATGCGCTTTTCATAAGAACTATTAGAATCTGGATTATCACTATTGGCACGATATTCATTAACAACGTTGACCAATGCAATATGATAAATAATAGGTGTGTCCACATTTTCTTTTACTAACTGAATTTTAATGAATTTTGATGAATCATCTAATATTTCGCAAGTCCAACCATCCCTTTCAAATAATTTCTTAATTAGCTCGATTTTTTCCGTTCCTCTGTTCTTAGACGATGTGGCTGCTGCTTGCCATACCAATTCACCATTATAGTTAACTTCCCATCTTTCATTGCCCATAAAAATAATCCTCCCTAATCTTTAATGCAAAGACTTCAGCAAGATGGCAAGGGACAGCATTTCCGATTTGACGCCACTGCTCCTTTTCATCACCACAAAATTGATAGTCATCTGGGAATGTTTGAAGTCTTTTTATCTCTTCTATTCTTAGAAAGCGGTTTTTCCAGTGAAAAGGACCTTGATTGTTTGAGAAACTCGCCTGAATAGTCCAAGATGGCCTATCAGGAGTAAGTTTTAACAAAAACGTCCAATAACGTGACTTCCATTTAAATTTAGGGTCTTTACAACCTCTTTTTTCCGTGTAGTACAAATAGTTATCACCTGGCGGTATATCTTTAAATAAGTCGTAATCCTTTGAGCCAGGACGTTGCATTTTTTCTTCTTCAGTAATGGTGTCAAAATCACCAATAGCCTCTCCACAAGTAACCCATGGTAATTTATCGCTCTGTTTAGTAGGGTCAGAGTGAGTCTCTTCAGGGAAGACAAAAGGTATATATCCCTTTTTAACGCCAATACATATAAATCTTTTTCGAGTTTGTGGTACTCCATAATTAGCAGCATTGACAACTTTATAAGTTATATTATATCCTAGCAATTCCGCTTTCTCCTTTAGAAAGTCAAAAGCTTCTAAATGAGTTTTAAATGTAAATCCATCAACATTCTCAAAAAAGAAAATAGTGGGTTCAAGTTCTTTAACCGCTCGAAAATACTCTGGAACAGCAAATCCTGCTTTTTCATCTTCAAAACCGTCTTTTTTTCCAATTAAGTAATGACGTGTTTGACTATATGGTGGACAAGGTGGTCCTCCAATCAAACAATCAATTTCACCGTGCTTTTCTTTCAACTTCTTGAAATCAATTTCCCTTACATCTATGCATTCAACATCATCAGCCATAGAGTTTTTCCTTAATGTTTCACACGCAATATTCCATACATCTGATGCATACACCGTATGAAATCCCGCCTTGTGAAATCCAACATCTAATCCACCTGCGCCTGAGAATAAGCTTACAACAATAGGAGTTCTCATTATATCCACCTACACAATTCTTCGACAATTTTTTTTGCAAGTAAAGGTGGCACTGCATTACCGATTTGTTTTCTTTGTGACCTTAAACTTCCATAGAAAACATAATCATCAGGGAAAGTCTGAATGGCTGCACACTCTCTTATACTTAATCTCCTATTATCCCAATGAAAAGGTCCCTCCCAATGTCCAGGACTAGCAATAATAGTCCAAGATGGTTGATATGGATGAAGTTTTAATAACGAACTCCAGTATCTTTTTCCTGCAACAAATGTAGGATTCGGATGACCAGCTCTTTCCGATAAAGCAATGTAGTTCTTTCCTGGTGGAATGCAAGTCAATTCATTTTCCCATTTTCCTTCAGTACTAACATCCTCATCTATATAATATGAATCATCGTCAAACTTCCCAATCCAATCAATAACTCTTTCATACGGCAATAACTCAGGATTTTTTAGGATACTCTTTTCATCTCCGTGAGTAGCCAATAGCTCTGCATGAATCTCCTTTTTTGATGCCAAAAAGAAAACTCTTTTTCTCTTTTGTGGTATGCCAAAATCTGCTGCATTAATTTTCAAAAGACTATAGTGATATCCCAACTTCTCCATATTTTCCAAAATTGATTCAACTGCTTCATGATTCGAAGGATGTAAGATACTTTCTACATTTTCTAATACAAAGCCATCTGGCATTATTTCAGAAATAATTCTAAAATATTGTCCAATCATATTACGCGGATCATCATTCGCCTGTCGTTTTTCATTAGTTACCCAATATCCCGCTTTTGAAAATGGCTGGCAGGGTGGACCACCTACGACTATCAATTTGGATGGATTATTTTTCTTAATGATATCTGTAAAATCACTACCTTTGACATTACCTATATCCTCATTAAAATGAACACTATGATCAAAGAAAGAATTTTTCTTAAGAGTATTCACGCTATCTTCATAAAAATCTAAACTTGAAATAACCTTAACACCAGCAAGCTGTGTTCCTATATCCAATCCCCCACAACCCGAAAAGAAACTGATTGCTTGAACTTCAGAATTCTCAAAAAGATGCCTTTTATCGTTGCAAGTATATCCTTTATGTGTATATGGAATATTTACGTTCCCTTCTAAATCAAATTCCAGTCCTTGAAACGCTTCCTCCAACTGAAAGGGGACAATATTCTTTAAATGTTCTTTTTTTAATTTATATATGTTATCATGCTTACTGATCATGCTGACACTCCAATTCTGTTATTATTCTTTATCTTCTGGCAAAACCCAAATCCCACGCTTTGGGTTTAAGATTTTACCCTTTAATTCTGTGCGAATCCAACGCATTCTATATTCATACATAGTTCCAATACCACTCTCGTCTTCAAGAGTTAATATTTCTTCAGATAACTTAAGCAATTCTGCAACTTTAGTATTAATTTGTTGTGTAGTTGCAGTCCCGCCAAGCTCTTTTATTGCCTCAATAGTAGCCTCTTTCAATTCATTTTTTTCTGGAAAAGAATAATTTTTATGTCCCATCCCTAAGCCTCCATATCATTTGAAACAAAATCAACTATATCTCCAATATTGCACTGCAAAACCTCACATATCTTACTTAATGTATCTACTGATACTTTCTCGTTCTTTCCTAGTTTTGCAATCACATTGGTGCTTAAATGAGCTTCATTTTTCAGCTGGGTCTTATTCATATTTTTATCAATCATCAATTTCCAGAGTTTGTTATAACTGACATTCATATTTACACCTCTCACACGGCAAAATGGTCATACTGATGCATTCTGCTTAACTATACCATAACGCTGGATTAAATTCAATATTTTCTTGATATTTATCAATATATTCTTGATAAAATTACCGTTAACTAATAACCATTTATTTTAATATTCTAATTTTGCTTTGTTCTACAGTTATATAGTCAACTCAACCCCATTTTTACAGTAATTCTATCAACTCGCCACATTTTTGACAGCAATTTCGTCAACTCAGTAGCCAAAAAGTAATAATGTCCACACAACCTTGCGTTTTTTTTGCTGTAGATATGTTCTTACAATAAAAAATTCCGTGACCTTGAACCCGGCTTGAATATGGTTCAAAATCACGGAAATCCCTTTATATCAAGCACTTTTATACTCTTATTTTTCAACCCTTGACATCAATACGACCGTCTCAACGTGATGCGTCATCGGGAACATATCTACCGGCTGGGCAACTTCAGCCTGATAACCGTTCTGTTCCAGATAAGCCAAATCGCGGGCAAGCGAAGCCGGATTACAGGAAACATAAACTATACGCTGTGGCATGACCTGCGCAATAGCAGCCAGCACTTTTTCTTCGCAGCCAGCACGAGGCGGATCAAGCAGCACAACTTCGGGACGCACACCCTGTTCTACCAGTTCCTGCATTTTAACAGCAGCATCCCCTAAAATAAATTCAGCATTATCACAGCGATTATCTTCAGCATTACGTTTTGCATCTTCAATAGCAGAAGCTATAATCTCAATTCCATAAACTTTTTGGGCATGTTTTGCCAAATACAGAGAAATTGTACCGGTTCCGCAGTAACAGTCAACAACGGTTTCACCACCGCTCAAAGCCGCAAATTCAATCGCTTTGTTATAAAGCTTTTCAGCCTGGGCACTGTTTACCTGAAAAAACGACTGCGCAGAAATATTGAATTTTAAAGTTCCCAAACGGTCTTTGATCGTCGTTTTACCATATAATAAGCGTGTTTTATTACCCATCACGATATTGGTCTGTTTTTTGTTGATATTCTGCACTACACTTTTCAAGCCCGGAACAGCATCACGCAGCATTTTGACCAGCTCTTTGCCATGTGGAATATCGTAACCGGCAGTAATGATAACTGCCATAACCTCACCAGTGTTAACACCAACCCTGCCCATAACATGGCGGACTACGCCCTTACCTGTTTTTTCATCATAAGCAGAGATTTCATACTGCCGCATCCATTGACGGACAACAGCAATAATGTCATTGTTACGCTGCTTCTGGATCAGACAGTTTTCAACGCCGACTACTTTATGTGTAGCCGCAGCATAACATCCGATTTCCAAAATTCCATTTTCAAATGCAACCGGGAACTGCATTTTGTTACGATAATGCCATGGATCTTCTTCACCGATGATCGGCAGAACTTTGACTTCCTGTAAATGCCCGATCCGAAAAAGCGCATCGCGAACCTGCTGTTCTTTAGCCTTTAATTGCCCCGTATAGTTTAAATGCTGCAGCTGACAACCGCCGCAGGCTTCATAAACAGGACATAATGGTTCTACCCGCTCAGGTGATGCTTCCAGAATGGCCGTTACTTTCCCTGACGCATAATTTTTCTTCACCTGTTCCAGCTCTACTTCTACTGTCTCATCTGCTAAGGCGCCATGTGCAAAGACCGTAAATCCATCAGTCTTGCCCACACCTTCACCGCTGCTTCCTAATCCTGTTACTTTTAAAGTTATTTTATCACGCACTAAAAATTTATTATCAACGCTCATAAAATTCTCCTAAATTAAATTTTCAACAACTAAATTATACCACAAATCTATACAGTTTCTTCATTTTACAGTTTAAATAAAATGGCAGAAAAGCGAACTTTTTCACCTTCTGCCAAAATAATCAGCTATTATTTAGTTGCATCTACCCAACTACCTCCAGTTACCTTTTCCAGCATTTCAGCACTGATCGGCAAAGCTGAATGAGGTGTCCCTGCAGCAATAAAAGTAATGTCATACTCTTTCAAACTATTATCCAGATAAACTGAAACCTGCTGACGCAAGGCAAACGGACATACTCCTCCGGGCGCAAAACCTGTGATTTGCATTACAGTTTCCGCATCTGCCATTTTGATTTTTTTCGCTTCGATGGCACGGCCCCATTTTTTTGTGTCTATTTTCTTATCGCCGCAGGCAACAATCAAAATCGGCTTGCCATCAGCTAAAAAACACAAGGTTTTGGCTATCTGTCCCGGCGTTGTGCCCAAAGCCTGAGCCGCCAATTCCGCAGTATGTGTTGATCCCGGCAATATTTTTATTTCCAGTTCCGGATAAGCCTGCAGGCTTTCCTGTACTCTTTTCAAACTTGTTTCATATTCTTCTGCATGCTCTTCCATTTCCATCATCCATCCCTCACATTTCTTTTGCAATTCTGCCACAACTAACAGCTTTATTTTTATACTTTCTGTGCTATAATATATCCATACATGAAGTCATACAGGCATCTGTTGTAATTTTAACACAGACAAGTCTCTCTGACAAATCAAAGTACCTGTTAAAGGAGGTTTATCCATGGATATCATTACTAAAGATACCGGCATCATCGATGCTGTTCAACAACATCCTGAAATTTTGGAAGTGTTTGCTAAATATGGTCTGGGCTGTGTTGGCTGCATGGCAGCTCATTACGAAACCATCGGCCAGGGAGCAGGCGCTCACGGCATTGATGTTGAAGCGCTTATTGCCGACATCAACAAGGCTGTTGCTGCTGCAAAATGATCTTCTTAATAAAAAACAGTCTGACGTTGAAGCGTCAGACTGTTTTTTATTACCACTTGTACAATGATCTCAATAAAGCTATCTCAACTTTATATCCAGGCAATTCATTCGGTGTTTCTAAATAAAAGGGCAAGTCTTTCAGCTGAGGATGATTAGTGACAGCGCTGAGCGCTTCCAATCCAATGTTCCCCTGACCTATTTTTGCATGCCGGTCCTTATGGCTGCCCAAAATATTCAGGCTGTCATTGATATGAACAGCTAAAAGACGTTTCAAACCAATAATTTTATCAAATTCCTCCAAAACACTTTCCAAATCATTAACTATATCATAGCCGCCGTCAAAAACATGACAGGTATCCAGACATACCCCCAGTTTTCCCTGCAGCTCCACTCTGTCGATAATCGAACGCAGTTCCGTAAAGTTTCGCCCAACTTCACTGCCTTTACCAGCCATAGTCTCCAGCAGCACCATTGTCTGCTGCTGAGGACGCAGGATTTCATTCAGCAATTCTGCTATCATGATTATTCCCTGCTCTGCTCCCTGTTTTACATGACTGCCAGGATGGAAATTATATCTTGTACCAGGCAGCAGCTCCAGCAACTGCAAATCCTCAGTCATTACCATACGTGCAAAATCCCTTATTTTAGAATCTGCCGAACAGGCATTGAGTGTATAAGGCGCATGTGCCAGGAGCGGCGCAAAAGAATTCTCCCGCATCAGCGCCAGTAAAGCCCTGATATCCTCTGTATCGATCGCTTTGGCTCTGCCTCCGCGTGGATTACGTGTAAAAAACTGAAAGGTGTTGGCACCAAGAGCCAGTGCCTCCTCTCCCATATGCAAATAGCCTTTTGCCGACGATAAATGACAACCAATATTGAGCATAGACCCTCCTAGATTTACAAAGCTTTTAAAAATACGTTATAATTATAACATATCAAGCCTGTTGAAAGGAAAAGTTTGACCATGCAAGCATTACGAGAACACCTGCTGAGCCTGCAGGACACCAAATATCAGAAATTTCACAGTGCCCTTTGTCCCGGTATCGATAACATCATCGGCATCCGTATCCCTGTATTGAGAAAACTGGCAAATGAAATCCTCCGGGATGGAGATTACCCTACTTATCTGCAGAAAGCCTTATACGAACCTTTTGTCTACAGTGAAGAAGCAACCTTATGCGGTATGATTTTAGGTTTACTGAAAATTGATTTTACTGAACTGCTGGAAAATCTCAATATTTTTGTTCCCCGCATCGACAATTGGGCTGTTTGTGATGTTACCTGCGGCGGTTTGAAAGTTTTCAAAAAAAATCAGGCTCAGGGACGCGAATTTCTGCAGCAATATCTTGCTTCTCCCAGAGAATATGAACTGCGGTTTGCTGTTGTAATGCTGATGAATTATTACAATGATGACACATATATCGACAATACACTGAAAGAACTGAACAATGTACGACACGAAGGTTATTACGTAAAAATGGCCGTAGCTTGGGCTTTATCGCTGTGCTTTGTCAAGCAGCGAGCTAAAACAATGGAACTTTTTCAAAATAATGAACTTGATGACTTTACTTACAACAAAGCCCTTCAGAAATGTCGTGAATCCTTCCGTGTCAGCGATGCAGATAAAGCCCTGCTGCAAAATATGAAGCGTAAATAAATAATAAAACTCCCGTCTTTATTCAAGACGGGAGTTTTATTATTTTGCCATGCTCAGCAGCATCGCTACTGCTAAAATACTCATGGGTATCAAAATCGCCAACTGACCGATTTCATTGGAATAGTTGAAGAAAAAGAATACAGAAAGCCGAGGCAACAGCTCCTAATTGCCAAACAACAGACCAAAAATCAAAGGAAATGCATTAACAGGCCTTAATTCCGTTATTGATGGTATAGGTATAATAACAAAACATTTAAAGAGCAGCGCCGTAACGGCAAATACTGCCGTCAGCAAAGCTGCAAATGTCAGTTTTTCTGTTTTATTTCTCTGCGCCCATCATTCCGCCTACTTTTGCACCAGTTTAACCAGCACTTCCACACATTTTAGCAGGGAAGGCACCGGCAAATATTCAAAACGCCCGTGGAAATTATGCCCGCCGGTAAAGATATTGGGACATGGCAACCCCATTTCTGAAAGCCTTGCACCGTCAGTACCACCTCGTACCGGTACTAGATGCGGCTCGATTCCAGCTGCACGCATTGCATTTTCAGCCCGTTCAATTATTTCATAAACAGGCATAATATATTCCTTCATATTACAATAGACATCTTCCATTTTACAAACAACGCTGCCCGCGCCGTATTCAGCATTCAGACAATCCACCATATGCAGCAGCAGTTTTTTACGATCTTCCAGCTTCTTCCTGTCATGATCGCGCAAAATCATTTCCAGCTCAACTTTATCCGTACCGCCATTGATACGCAGACTGTGATAAAACCCTTCATACAGCTCAGTATATTCAGGACGCTCGCCGGCAGGCAGCAGCATCTGCCACTTGGCTGCCATCGTCACAGCGTTGCGCATCTTATTTTTAGCAGAACCAGGATGTACCGAAACTCCATAAAATGTCACCGTGGCATTGCAGGCATTAAAGGTTTCATAATTCAATTCACCAACAGCGCCGCCGTCAACTGTGTAGGCAAAATCAGCACTAAAATCTGTCAGAGGAAAATGCTCCGTTCCCCGTCCTATTTCTTCGTCAGGGGTAAACGCCAAAAGTATCTTGCCATGCTTGATTTCCGGATGTGCAAGTAAATACTCACAGGCTGAAACAATAGCGCATACTCCAGCCTTGTCGTCGGCTCCCAGCAAAGTCGTACCGTCCGAGGTTATAATTTCCTGTCCCAGATAATTTTTTAATTCTGGAAACTCCTTCGGGCTCAATTTAACCCCTTTGCCAAGGTCCAGCTCACTGCCGTCATAGGCAGAATGCACCTGCATTTTGATATTCGCTCCCGATGCTTCATTACTGGTATCCATATGAGCAAGCAACCCGATAACAGGCAGTTTTTCATTCGTATTAGCCGGCAATGCAGCCAGTACGTAACCATATTCTGTAAGTGCTACGTCATCCAAACCCAAACCTGAAAGTTCAGACTTCAGTAGTTTTGCCAGCTTTAACTGCTTTGCCGTACTGGGCGAAGTTTCTGATTTATCATCAGAAGCCGTATCCAAAGCGACGTAGCTTCGAAAACGTTCAATAATCTTATCTTTACTGAGTTCAATCATTTTTATATACTCCTAAGATCTGCCGTGCAGATAGTCTAACAACTGTCGCGCAATCCTGCCGTTGCGTCCGGTGTGACTCATTTCCCACTTTACCGCAGCAGCACGCAGATCTTCTTTTGGAATATCCAGCCCTTCGGCTTCAGCTTTATTTTCCAACAAACGGAAATACTGCTCCTGATCCATCGAATCAAAAAATAATTTTATACCGAAACGGTCAGCCAGAGAAATTTTTTCGTTAATACTGTCGCGGCTATGCAGCTCGTTCATATTCTGATCCTGCCACACTTCCTTGATAATATTACGGCGATTGGAAGTAGCATAGAACAACACATTATCAGGTTTTACTTCAAGCCCACCATCTAAAATGGATTTTAACGCTTTGTATTCCACTTCAAATTCTTCAAAAGACAAATCATCTAAAACAACGATAAATTTTTTGCCCCAACGGCTCAATTCCTGCATCACCTTTGGCAATCCGGCAAAGTCATGGCGTTTTACTTCAACCATCCGCAGACCTTTTTCAAAAAATGCATTGCCGAGAGCTTTGATAGATGATGATTTGCCAGTACCACGATCGCCAAAAAGCAATACATTATTAGCAGGCTTTCCTTCTAAAAAAGCTTCCGTATTGCGTATCAATTCTTCTTTCTGATAATCATAACCATACAGCTTATCAAAAGTCATATCAGAATAGTTTTTAGTACCAGACAGGCATTCCAGTTCGCCATTCCAGGCAAAGGCACCGTTGTCCAGCATTGCGCCATAACCATAGTCATTATAATAACTGCATAAAATTTCTACAGCTTGCCGCCCGTTTGCATCACCTTCAGCATGCAGTAAAATTTTTTCCAGCTTACTGCGTCCCGGCAAAGGCCTGAACACTGTCGGCGTATAGTTTCCCAGCAGTGGATGGTTTTTATAACGATTAAAAACGTCATCGACGAACTCGCGCATAATTACAATATCATGCGCTGCAGCTCTTGCCAGTCCTTCACCAATTTTACCGTCATTTTTTTCGGCAACAGCAGAAAACACATTCTGCTCATGCACGATTGCCGACAGCAAATACTCCAAAGGAATAATCCCTGTCAGGCCTTTTTCTTCAGCAGCAACCAGCAGCAAACCTTCCAGTTCCGGCGCAAAAAATTCTTTAGGCCTGCGCAGAGCATTTACGATCGGGTCGGATAACAGAGCTCGGTAGATCACCAGGTTACTTAAATTAGCGCAGCAATTCATCTCATTCATCTCCGTCTGTCAAAGATTTTAGAAGGTTCTGAATACTTTTTTTATAAACAGGGTGTATTTTATCTGCAGCAATTTCTGACAGCGGCTGCAGTACAAAAAGTCTGTTTTGCATATCAGGATGCGGCAGTACCAGTTTTTCACTATAATAGATCAGATCATCATACAAAAGTAAATCTAAATCTATATTTCTTTCACCCCAATGCCGTAATCGCACCCGACCCATTTCCAGTTCAGTATCCAAAAGCAGCTTCAGCAACTTTTCTGGTGCTAAATCAGTTTTCACACAAGCAACAGCGTTAATAAATTCAGGTTGATCTGTCACACCATAAGGTTCAGTTTTAAAAAAGCTTGATACAGACCTTATTTGCAGTCCTTTGACCAACAACATTTTTAAAGCCTGTCTGAGATTAGCTTCCTTATCACCTAAATTACTGCCTAAAGCTATATATGCGATGGACATAAAATTGCCTCCAGCATCCTTATAGCCCGCAGATTTTCCTGTACATCATGCACTCGTACCATTTGAGCTCCTGCATACACAGCCTGACAACTGGCAGCAATCGTACCTTCCAGGCGTTCTTCTGCTGGAATTCCGCCGAGTACACTTCCAATAGTACTTTTGCGTGAAGCAGCAAGCAATACAGGATAGCCTAAACCTGTCAGTGATTTCAGCCCCTGCATCAATTGCAGATTTTGTTCAATATTTTTAGCAAAACCAATGCCGGGATCAAAAATTATTTTTTCTTTTGCCACGCCACGGTTTTCCAGAATTTTAGCCCGTTGCAGCAAATAAGCTGCAACCTCTGTTACTACATTTTTATACTCGCAGTTTTGCTGCATATTTTTAGGCGTGCCTCGCATGTGCATTAAAATAATCGGTACTTTACTGCCGACAACTAAGTCAGACATAGCAGCATCACCTTCCATCGCAGTAACATCGTTAATGATATCTGCGCCAGCTGCTAAAGCCGCCTCTGCCGTCGAGGCACGATAAGTATCGATAGAAATAACACAAGCCGGATAACGCTCTTTCAATGCCTTGATAACAGGAACAATGCGCTTTTGTTCCTCGTCTGCAGTTACGGCATCACTGCCAGGGCGGGTAGATTCCCCGCCAATGTCTAAAACAGCCGCCCCTTGTCTAAGCATTTCGCCTGCCTTTTCCACTACCTGTTCCAACTGCGGCACACGCGAACCTGCGTAAAACGAGTCTGGTGTAATATTTAAAATACCCATCACCAACATTTTATCATAATTCAGTGTCCTGCCGTCAGATAAAATAGTTTGAGGAATCGGCGCATCTAATATAGCCATCAATTCACTTTTTATTCCTGCCATACCAAAATAAGGCATCTGCGTTAATTTTTCCAGCAGCCTAGCATAATGTTTATATGTTCCCAGAAGAATTACATCTACCCGTTCTTCAGCACAAACTACACACCCGGCTGGAATTGCACAATCTCCACCACAAGCCAGCATTTCCTGTTTAATAATATTGGCAGCAGGAGTACGGATATCCAAAATTTTTAAGGGAACAATTTCACTTTTATGCAAAAAAATCGCTTCACTGGCAGGATGAATACCCAATTGACTGAATTCATTGGCCAGTGTTTGCGGTTCCAGCTTCAGAATCATATCCCCACGTCCTTCCAACCCTTTTCGACACAAGCAAAAGCGTTATGATTATGGATACTTTCAATGCTTTCCACAGTTGCTTTATACCATATTATGCGTTTATCGGCTTCCAGACGCAAAGCAATTTCGCGGACCGCGTCTTCAACAAAACGCGGATTATCATAGGCCTGCTCAGTTACAAACTTTTCATCAGGACGTTTCAAAAGACCGTAAACAGGCGCGCTTGCTCCTGCATCAGCAATAGCAGCCAGTTCTTCAAGCCAAACCATTTCAGCAGATCTAATTTCCAATTTAGCCAAAGCTCTTTGGTTATGAGCGCCATAAGCGCTGATCTCTTTCGAGCATGGGCACAAGGTTTGAATAGGAATCTCCGCAGAAATGCGCAATGAAAACTGCTCATCCTTTTCAGCCGTATAAACACAATCGATATCCAGCGGTGCTCTCTGCCCACTGACAGGAGCCGTTTTATAAATAAAATATGGAAAATTTAATTGCAGAAAAGCCTTTTCTGCCTGCAGCCGGTCCTTCAAATGGTCAAGAATATTTTCTAAAGAACCTAAGGTCACTGGTCCTAGCGTTTGCAGGCACTCTACAAAACGACTCATATGCGTTCCGCGCAGATCATGAGGAAGATCAACCGCCAGGCTTACTGTAGCGACCGTGTTCTGCGTTCCCTTTTCTTTATCTTTCAATGCTATCGGCCAGCGCAGATTTTTGATGCCAACATGCTTCAACGGTATATTACGACGATCTAATTCACCCTGTACATCCTTCATTATAGATCACCTCGGTAAATACAGCCGCTGGTTTTAGTTTCCCAGACTTCAACTTCATAAAGCTTATAGTTGGGCCCCTGCAGCATTTTTTGTAAACGTTGCCACACCCAAACAGAAATATTTTCTGCTGAAGGCTGCTTTAAAATATCATTAAGACAGGCATGATCCAATTTACTTAAAACCTCTTCCTTGACAATATTCTTAAGACGGATAAAGTCGATTACCATGCCTTCCTTATCAGGAGTTCCCTCTACTTTCACGACTAATTTATAAGTATGCCCATGCAGTCTTTCGCATTTACCATTATATTCTGGTAAATAATGAGCCGCATCAAATTCAAACTCTTTTAAAACAAACATAGCCCACCTCCAAAATAATTAAACTGTCAAGCCGGCAAAATCATCCTGCTGCCGCAAAGCTTCATAAGCAACGATAGCAACTGAATTTGATAAGTTAAGCGATCTTGCTTCAGCAATCATCGGGATACGCACACAGCAGTCTTCGTATTCCATACGCAGTTTCTCAGGTAATCCTGCCGTTTCCTTACCAAAAATCAACAGGCTATCCTTTTCGTAGCATACTTCAGTATACCGCTTATGTGCTTTTGTTGTCAGCAAAAACTTAGCATTATCCTTATACTTTTCCAGCACTTCATAAACGCTGTCATAGTAGTGCACATCTACCAGGTCCCAATAATCCAATCCAGCACGTTTTAAATATTTATCTTCGACCGAAAATCCTAACGGCCGCACTAAATGCAAATGACAACCTGTCGCTGCACATAAACGTGCAATATTTCCCGTATTACCCGGAATTTCTGGTTCTACTAAAACGATATGCATAAAATGTTCACCTCTCCAAATTTTAGAAACGCAAAATGCACAGTCACCTGACTGTGCACTTACATTATTTATTTTTCTTCAACAGTTCATCAACAAGTTCACGCATTTTATGCTGATCTTCTGTCGTATTTACTTCCTCTTTCACCTTGTTATCTTTTTTATCATGCTCATTTTTATATTTTTCAGATTTTGTTTCTACAGCTTCTATTCCCAGCATTCTCTGCCATACTCCCATAATTTTTTCACTATAATTAGGGCTCATGGCCCAGGTACCGTTCAACTTATACCAGGTATCACACAATCCACGCTCTAATCTGATAGCATGAGCCAAATCATAACGCGGGTCAACGATCTTCGTCGAAGGATGCTTCTGCGTAGTATAGGCTAATAAATGCTGAATATGTGCACGTACACCAATTTCAGGAGTCTTAAAATGTGCCCCTTTTACACCGCCGCCTGTAGTACCAAGTCCACAGAAATTATTCTGTTCCGGCTTTACATCGCCGCCAAAACGGAAAAAACCTGTTTCTACAAGAGCCTGGGCAAAAGCAAGATCTTGGCGCACTCCTTCGCGACTGGCTTCCTGCCAGTATAAATCAACAATTTCTTCTGCACTGCAGGTCAATTTTAAATCCGGATTATTTTGTTTTAGCAAAGCCACAGCCTGAGATTTACTGGCGACCGCTTCTCCAAAAATACCAATTTCCTGATAACCGACCGGCAAGGCAGGACTTACAACCGTCTTAGGCAAAGTTCCTTGAGCGGTGGCAGAACTGCCTGCTTTATCATTATTTCTGTTGATTATTGGAGTCTCGTTTTTTTGCTGCTTAGTTTTATTTTTTTCTTTAGATTTCTTTTTCGCTTCTTTTTCTTTCTCTTTAGCCGCCTTTTTAGCTTCTTTCGCAGTCAACTGCGGCGCTGTCGCAACAGTACGCACCTGTACCTTAGATTGATTAGGCGTTGTAATACGCCGCGATTCGGTCGGGGTATTCTGTATCAATACCTGCTTCTGACTGCGTGGTTGCGGTACAGATGATACTACAGGCTGAGTTTCATTGGTTTTATTCTCTTTCTTCCTCGCTTCTGCCTGAAGCGGCATCACCGCAGCACAGCAAAAAGCCAAAGAAATAGCTATTAATTGTTGTTTTTTTAAATTCACGTCACTTCTCCTGCTTATTATATATTGATAGTTAAATTTTACCCCATTTCTACTGATACTGTAAAGTTTTATTCATCTTCTTCACAAAAAATACGCATCTTCTATGTTATAATATAAATAAAGAATTTTTTAAGGAGTTGATAAATTATGCCCACTACTTTTAAGTTCATCAATCATGCTTGTTTCACTATGACACATGAAGGACATACTATTATTTTTGATCCTTATCTCGATGGCAGCACCCAGGATATCAATGATCTTAAAGTTGAATATATTTTTGTTTCTCATGGCCATTTCGACCATCTTGGCAGTGCAATAGAGCTTGCTAAAGCGTACAATGCAACAATTATTTCCACAGCTGAGGTTTGCGGAGTTGTTAGTGAAGCCGGCGTGGAAAACCATGCTATGCATTTGGGTGGGACGCACGAATTTCCTTTTGGTAAAGTGCGCCTTACTTTAGCATTCCATGGCAGCGGCATTCCTGGTGGACATGCCTGCGGTTTTATTGTCGATTTCTATGGTACTAAACTTTATTTTGCCGGCGATACCGCTTTATTTGGCGATATGCAGCTTTTACAACGATTGGATGCCTTTAATTACGCAGTTCTCCCCATTGGTGATAATTTCACAATGGGACCAAAAGACGCAGCTATTGCAGCCGAATTTTTACAAGCTGAATATGTAATTCCAATCCATTATAATACATGGCCTTTGATTGCTCAGGATCCAGTTAAATTTAAAGAAGCTGTCGAAAAAAGCACGAAATCTAAAGTTTTAATTGTAGCACCAGGTGAAAGTATTGAATTAAAATAATTTAGAATGAATATAAAAATAACCTTGCCATAGGCAAGGTTATTTTTATATTCATTCTAAATACATCGCTGCAAAATAAGGTTCCAAAACATCCTCACGACGCTGCAGTGAAAAATTAACACCAATAGTTATTTCACCTCCAGCTGCTACAATCCCTTTTATTCTGCAATTAGTACCAATCCTTAAATTATTTTTCACTATCAGTAACGCCCGTTCCATTTGCACATTATCACCAATAATCAGATTATCACCAACTACTATCGTTACTCTTCCCAACAAATGTAAATTGTTTTCTATAGTAATATTCTTTTCGGAAATCAGGAAAGCATCCCCCTTTAATGCTTCCACTATACAAGGTAACCTTGCCCCATATAAATCATCACTATAATAAATTCCCTTACCGAACCCCAACTGGCGATATTCGTCATCGGTCAAAAAACTATAGTGGCTCCATTTTTTATAAGCGCCTATGTCCAATGTCTCTAAAATATCACCTGCTTCACCAACACAGATTAAATCATTATACTTATTGAAATCACCATTTATCTTACGACCAGCAGTTAAAGTATTTTCGTAAAACTCCTGTCCGCGTCCTAACGGCGGCTGTAAACAAACCTCTGCCAATCTTATTTGCATATCATCTGCTATTGAAATAACACTCACTTTACGCCCTGGCAGACTTTCAGCTCTTTCTAAAACAACTTCTGTCTGCATTACTTTTTGACCAGGATATAACATTTGCTCTTCAAGCCTAAAGCTTTCTGTCAGATTACTACTCTGCTCTTTTCTCAGCACACAACTCATAACATCACCAGTTGCAGCCTGCAGCTGATTATGTAAAACAATTTTGCTTTCAGCCTCAATTTCTTCGCGCAACGAATAATATAATGCCTGAACAGCTCCGCTCAACACAACACATGCCAACAATACAACAATGCTTACACTGCCTCTGCTATATCTGTTTATTTTCATCCTTCAATGACTCCATTACCTAAAAGCAGTACCTTACTGCTGGTTATCCTTCTTCCGCTTTTAGTATCCTGGATTTTTATGGTCAGCATCAATTCTCTGTAATTCAAACGTTCTGCCCGAAACTCTTCGATCTTTACAGATGCTAAAGACAAAACATTAACGCCTTTCAAAGAATTACTTTTAGTTTGACGATATAAAATATTACCACTCAGATAAAATGTTATCTGACGACTGCCAAAAACATCCTGACAAATTATTTTACTGCTGCCTTTATACCCTGTATTACTGATTGTTACTGTTGCTGCATGTAAAAACAATTCTCTCTCAGGTAATGAGAAACTGTAATTTGCAGCCCGCCGCAGCATAATGTCAGACTGTATACGCTGCCAGCCCTGCAGCAGCTGTCGCACCCCGCCTGCAAACAGCAGGCTCGTCGTTATAATAAATATTAAAGCCAAATTTAATTCGACTAATAAAAATCCTTTATTCCGACAATGCATAACGCACCTTATTAACAAGCACCTTTTGATTTCTGCATTCTCTGACTGTAATTATTTCCTGTTTAATTTGCAAGTTATCAATAAATTCCTTACGTTCAATAAACAGCCCCTGCTCTGCCGCTAAAGCATCTGCCGCCTCCACGTTCCTTACTTCCAACAATTCAAATGCCAGTTCCAGCCGATTATATTGCTGCATTGCTAAAACGCAAGCCTTATAACCTGTCAATAATGAACAGCAGGTAATACTGACAAGCAGTAAAACCAGCATCACCTCAATCAACATAAATCCCTGCTTATTTAATTTCACTTACAACGACCCTTCCAGTTACAGGCTGTACTTCAAACTTTTTTACCAGCTGTGGCTGCCGTCTATTTTTTATTAAAACCGAAAAATAAACCTGCGGTGCACCTTCTGCAGAAAAGCGTATTATTGAAGTATTAGGACTGTAAAAATACAGACTTCCCTGCCCGATTTCCTGAAGCCTTACTTTTTTTACAATTTTACCTTCGCGATAAACATAATAACACTGTTGGTCTAAATCAACAGTCAACTTATTCTGTAAGCCCGCTCCCCAAAGAGCTGCCTGCTGCAACGCAGTTACTTCCGCCGCCAGTCGCTGACAAAACCCTTCCATCTCCAAACGGTTGTCTACTTTAATAATACCCTCTGCACAAGGAATCAATAATGCCATAACTAAGCCATAAAAGCTGATATAAAGCAGTATTTCAACAAGTGTAAATCCAGAATTATTACGACTGCTTGCTGCCATCTGAAACAACTTCTTTTCCTTCGGCATCATTACCTTTAAGGATGTAATTCAGTCCATTATCAGCAATGGCATAAGAAAAAACAGTATTAGTAGCATCTTGAAAACCTTTATTTCTGGCAATGTATTCACTCACCAAATCTTCTAATTTTTCTGGGCATTTACCCTTTTCCATTTTATATAACTGAATCGCACTGTCCACTGTTAAAAGATCATTTTTCAGTTTGGCATTTTTAGCTTTTTTATTAGCTGAATCAATAGACGGCAGAAGCATTCCAGCCAACACACCCAACATAGCCGTTACAGCCACCAGTTCAATCAAAGTGAAACCTTTTCTTCCACATAAATTTTTATAAAAATTCATCATAACACTTCCATCATTCGTATTCAGGTATTTCCGTTAAAAAAGTCAGTAAAGGTGACGCTACTGTAAAAATCATAGCACCAATCACTAACGATATAATAATTAAAAGTACAGGTTCCAATAAAACTTTAAAATTTTTTAAACTTGCGGTAAAATCCTGCTCCAGTAATAATGCTGCTTCCTTAAGCATCGTTGCTAAAGCCCCTGAACTTTCTCCGACGATTAAAAATTCTATGGTCAGTGAACTAAAAAGCGGAGAAGCTAATGCTGCTGCCTTGGTAATATCGCTGCCGCGAACGATAGCTTCTGAAAAAAGCATTGCTTTTGCAGTCATTTTTTTATCAGCACTTCCAGCAGCAGCAGTTTTTATCGACACCGGCAACGAAATTCCACTATTAAGAAGCAACGACAGTATTTTGCAAAATCGTATTTCCAAAAACGTCTGTCGATAACCTGCGATAAGAGGCAGGCAGAAGCACCATTTCAGCAGACTATACCTTCGCTGCCATAAATAATATAAAATAAATAAACTTAAAGACGCTGCTGCCTGCCAATATTTAACAGCAATTTCACGTACAAACATCATTACCTGTAAAGGCAACGTTGGAACAAGGTCAAAAGACTGATATAAGTCGGCAAACAATGGTAGTAATTTAACTACAAATAAGCAGCCAGTTACTATAGCTAATGATAATACCAAACATGGATATAAGCAGATATTCTTTAAAAATCTGTTTATTTCTTCCTTCTGCCCAAAATAAACAGCCAGTTCAGACAACATCTCCTGTAAGATGCCCCCTTGTTCTCCTGCCTCAATTACTGACACAGTAACAGGTCTAAAAATATGTACGTGTTTTTTCATCGCAGCAGACAACGCTTTTCCAGATTGTAAATCAGCAATCAATAAACAGCAGACATTTGTTAAAGAAACCGGGCAGCGTGTTTTTAAAAGTTCCAATGCTCTGCACAACGGAATACCGCTGCCAATCATGGCTGCCAATTGCTGAAAAAAACGGCTGCGTTCTTTGTCATTAACTTTACCACTATTAAACAAACGGCTTATTTTAATAGTGAAACTTTGTACTTCTTCTATCCCAGTAATATAATCATAATTTTCGTGTAAAAATGCTGCTACTTCCTGTTTACTGTCAGCTAAATAACTTCCCTGGTAAAGTTTTCCTGCCATACTGCGTGCTCGCCAGCGGTACAACTGCATTGTTACACCTCCATTATTTTCAGGTATTCTTTATTCTTGCACTATACTCCCTCTCATTCTAATGATATTTGTGAAAAAATAGTGAACGAGAAAATAAAAAAGACGTCTTTCCAAGGAAAAACGTCTTTTTTATTAACTATTATTTTTACCAATTCAGATATTTAAGCTATCTTACTTTCTCCAACAGCTCCAGATATTTTCCCTTTACCAAATCTGGTTCAAAGACATATAGTAAATGTTTAAGCTGTTCTCTGCTTGTACGCGGCTGCTGAGAGGCCCAATAGCCCACTGTTAACTGTACCAGTCTGCGTACTCTGATCTTATTTTTTTCACTTTTAGCAGCAGATAAACCAAACTGCAGCCACTCTCCGTATACAGTCATTTCTTCCTGCATAGTCAGTCTCGCCACAGCAGTTATCAAATCCCGCTGAGTACGCAGCACCAAACTGCCTATTTGTTCCCGTTGCTGCTGACTGCGCCTGCTGGAAACAGCCTGATCAAGTAAAACCAGCATAAAATTCTGCCACGGAGCATATAATTTAAACGCGTTAGCAAAACCATCCCAGCCTGCATACATTTGAAAATGTAAGGCAATATTCATCAGCGTACTACGCGTTAAGGCAAAATCTTTTTCACGCACCAGAAAAACAAATAATCCGTCCATTAACTGCCTGGTCTCATTTTCCCATTTTCTCCGGGCAATCTGTGCAATCAGCTGTGTCCATTCACGCACAAAATACTGTAATTCTCCTGCAGTTAATGATTTATTATTGGTCAATAACAAACTCATCCAGCGCAGCATTGGTAATGCATTAACATAACGTCTGTCCGAGGCCGTAAAAAATAGCGTCAGCAAAAATTCTACCATTTTAGAACCGGCATAGACAGTACTCTCTGCACTGTAACGTACAACAGCTTTGGATACAATAGCAGAAAATCTGGCTTCATCACGCATTCTAGCAGCCATAACTGCCATATCCTGCAGCATCTGCAGCAATTCCTGTTCCAAATCAGCATCTGTTTCTGTTAATTCATTGCTTACAATAACCACTATATTCGCACACTGTATCGTTACCTCCGGCAGTCCATCTTTCATTGCCAGGCAGCCAAGCATACCCAATTTACGTATGCCTTCTGCACGCAGATGCGAATTTGTCACTAAAACAGGCTGAAAAACAGCTACTATCTCTTTTGCTAAAATTTCATGTTTAGCACGCATGAAATAGATGCAGGAATTCTTTAATTTCTCCAAACAGGCTTCGCAGGCTATTCCCTGTTCTGCCAAAAGCTTAAAACGGCGTACTATTCGCTCAATCGTCAATGACATCTGTTCCTTGACGCTTTGCGACATAACCGCCTCAGACTGCATATCTAACGCATCCAGAAGACAACTGAGCAGATCCTGTGCCAGAACACTTTTCTCATCTGAGGACAGGTCTTTTTTCTGTGTCTGTTTTTCCAGCTTAGTTACATTATCTAAAAGATTTTTAAACGTAGGACCATGAACTATCCTGGTTGATTCTTCAGCCATCTCTACCTCTATCCTCTATTAAATATTGATAGCACCTTCATAAACGATACCGCTTACAGTATCCACAGTTACTTCCATATCGTCTTTAAGCAGGTTAAGCGCATTTTCAGCGCCAACAACTACAGGAATACTACAATTAATTGCTATGATGGCTACTGAAGATGTCAGTCCACCCTCCTCTGCAATAATAGCAGCTGCTTTAGACGCATAAGCTGCCGCTTCATCCGGCAATACTCCAACTACTAAAACATCACCAGGTTTAAACTTTTCTTTAAAATCTGTCAATGTAATAGCAGTGCATATTTTACCTGTAACCGAACGTTTACCTATACCAACACCGCTTACTAATTTATTTCCCACATTAACCACCTTAATCAAATTCGTTGAACCTGGTTTACCGACAGGAACTCCAGCTGTAATGACAACCGAGTCACCGTCTTTGACATAACCGTGTTCACGTGCACATTTCAATGATATCTCAATCATTTCATCAGTATTATCACTGGAAGGCCCCAAAAGCGGCCTTACTCCCCAGTAAAACTGCATCGCCCTTACCCTTGCAGGTATCCGTGAAACGCCTACAACATAACACTTAGGCCTGTATTTAGCAATCATTCGAGCCGTAAAACCAGATTCAGTAACCGTAACAATAGCGTCTGCATCCAGTTCCTGTGCAATCTGCACTGTAGCATGACTTATAGCCTCAGTAGAATGTATTTTATCACTAATACCTTTTCCTTTAAAAATAGCGGCATAATCCAATGCCTCTTCTGTTCGCAATGCTATCTTGGCCATCGTCTGAACTGCTTCCAGCGGATACGAACCTGAAGCAGTTTCACCGCTCAGCATAATAACATCAGTTCCATCAAAAATAGCATTAGCGATGTCACTGGCCTCTGCACGGGTTGCACGATAACTGTTGACCATGCTTTCCAGCATCTGCGTAGCTGTAATCACAGGCTTACCGGCCTTATTACAGCGCCTGATAATTTCTTTCTGCACCAAAGGAACATATTCAGCGGGAATCTCTACTCCCAAATCACCACGCGCAACCATTACGCCATCAGAAACTTCTATGATTTCATCAATATGCGTAAAACCTGCCTGATTCTCAATTTTGGAAATAATCCCCATCCCCGATCCTGCGGCTTCTAAAACCTTACGAATCGCAAGAACATCCTCTGCCTTTTGTACAAAAGACGCTGCAATATAATCCATATCATGTTCTATTGCAAAAGTAATATCTTTTATATCCTGCTCAGACAAAAAAGGCAGTTTTAATTCCACACCCGGACAGGCGACTCTTTTACGTGAACCCAGCTGCCCACCATGCACTACTTTCGTATAGATTTCAGTTCCGTTGATGCGTTCTACCTCTAAAGAAAGTAATCCATCAGCCAATAAAATAGCATCGCCTACTTTTAATTCATCAGGTAAACCTGAATAATTAACTGAAGCAATCTGTTCATTACCGATCTGCTCCTTCGTTGTCAGACAAAAAGATTCGCCCTCCTGCAACGTAATTTTATCATGTTCAAAAATACCCAGGCGCATCTCAGGCCCCCGGGTATCGGCAATCATAGCGATCGGTTTATTGACTTGTTCAGCCGCCTCTCTGACAAGCCCCAATCTTTGGGCATGTTCAGAATGGCTTCCATGTGAAAAATTAAAGCGGGCCATATCCATTCCCGCTTTCAGCATAGAAACTAAAAGCGGGATATTATCAGTACTGGGACCAACGGTGCAAATGATTTTTGTTTTCTTCATTGCCCGGCCTCCTTAGAATTACAACTGAAACTTGTTTTCGCAAATGACCTCATACGCATCTTCAGCTTCGGAAAGCGGCACACTGATTTCATATACGCCACCGTGCTTGGAATTCGTAGTTTTAGTCTGCGTCAAAAAACCGTTCGCGGCTAATACTTCTTTGATCCTGGCAGCCGCTTCAGCGGTCTGCGCAATGTATACTACCTTCCACACAGGTTTTTCCTCCAAGTTTAAAGCTTAAGCCTCTTTAACAGCTTTGATTTTAGCGATCAGCTTGGGCAAAATTTCACGTGCATCGCCTACGATACCATATTGAGCAACCTTGAAAATTGGTGCATTGGCATCTTTATTAATGGCAATAACAATATCAGAAGCAGACATACCAGCTAAATGCTGTATAGCACCGGAAATACCAAACGCAAAATAAATTTTAGGCGTTACAGTTTTGCCAGATTGACCAACCTGATGCGCATGATCTACCCAACCTTCATCGACAACAGCGCGAGACCCCCCAACACTGCCATGTTCAAATAAAGCAGCCAATTCTTCGAGCATTTTGAAATTATCACAGCTGCCTAATCCACGACCGCCTGAACAAATAATCTCCGCATCTTCTATTTTAATAGCGCCACTGGCCCCCAAAATCTCTTTGCGAACTAACTCTACCTTAGATGTAACAGCATTTTTTACAGTATAATTTACAATTTCGCCGCTTCTAGATGCATCGACATCCTTTGCCTTAAAGACCTTAGGACGTACAGTGCCCATCTGCGGACGATGCTCATCACAGATTATCGTAGCCAGAATATTACCGCCCAAAGCAGGACGTGTCCATTCTACCAGTTCTCCATTGATATCCAATGCCGTACAATCAGCACAAAGACCTGTGCCTAAACGTGCGGCGATACGAGGGGCAAGATCTCGGCCATCTACAGTAGCTCCGCATAAAACAGCATTTGGTTTATAGGTTTCAACCAATTCACAAAAAGCATTAGTATAAATATCAGTATTATACTCTGCATACTCAGGTCCGCTTACAACATAAACAATATCAGCACCGGCTGCAAATAGTTTCTGCGGCAAGCTGCCAGCTTCTTTACAAATCAAAACAGCGCAGCATTTCTGATCTGCTTTAGCCGCCAATTCGGCGCCGACACCAAGCAATTCATAAACAACACCAACAGGCTCTCCGTCTTCTAATTCAACATTGACCCATAAATCTTTACCTTCTTTATTCTTTACCTCACGGACAATCTCTTCACGTTCAATTGCCTCAACAGGGCATTCCCCTATGCAGGCACCACAGGCGATACAGGTGTCCTGATCGATATTAGCCTTACCGTCAACCATATTGAGCGCGCCAACCGGGCATACTGCTATACAGGATTCACAGCCGATACATTTTTCTCTATCTACACAAATAGCCATCTTCATTCACCTCAATGAGTAATAATTTTCGCTTGTACCAATTTTTCGATCAGCATATCAACAGCTTTGTCTGTATCTTCTTCATTGATTATTTCGCTTTCGATCTGTGGTACGGACGGGGTGAAGATTTTCAAAACTTTAGTCGGAGAACCTGATAACCCTATCACTTTCGGATCAATCTCCAACTCAGCCGCACCCATTACGGGAATCTCTGCTTTTCTTGCTTTCATTTTTCCTTTGATACTGGCAAAACGAGGTTCTTTTTCAGATTTAGTAACAGTAACTACAGCCGGCAATGTAACAGCCAAAGTCTGGCAGCTGCTTTCATTCTCTCGTTCAACAAGCAGTCTTCCATCTGCTCCCAACGCTACTTTTAAAACCCCGGTAACCTGTGGAATGCCAAGATGTTCGGCCATTTCAGGTCCAACTTGAGCAGTATCACCATCAATTGCCTGTTTACCGCATAAAACCAAATCGCACTCTCCTACCTTACGTACAGCAGCTGCTAAAGCAACACTTGTAGCCAGAGTATCAGAACCAGCCAAAGCCCTGTCACTGATTAAAACAGCGTCGTCAGCGCCCATCGCAATGGCCTCTTTCAAAATATCCGTCGCCTGCGGCGGTCCCATCGAAACGACGGTAACCTTCGCTCCGCTGGTGTCCTTAAGGATCAAGGCAGTTTCCAATGCCTGACGGTCAAAAGGATTCATAATATTTTCAACACCATCGCGAATAAGTGTGTTGGTTTCAGGATTAATTTTGACCTCTGCCGTATCAGGAACTTGTTTGATACATACTACGATATTCATGTGAGCCCTCCTCTATATTTATGCCAAAGGTTTTAACTACATATTTATTATTGTAACATTCTTTACTTGACTGTGGCAAGCAAAACCCTGTTTTTCAACACGGTTTCACCCCTTTAAATACCAATTTTCTCCCAATAAATCATCTAAAGCCTGGTAAACACCGGCATTCTTCCCATCCACCCAAAAACAGCGCTCTACTTTGATCATCTTTCCTGAATCTATCAGATGCAGATAGACAGGTGTGTCGCCCGAAAAACTTTCAAAAATCTGTTTTAATCCTTTTTGGACAATACCATTTTCATCCTTTTTCATGATCTTTATATGTAAATCAGGAGGCACTTCCTGCAGAGGTTTAATCTTTAACGCCTGAATTTTTCGTTCACGTTCATCGATACTGAGTTTTCCTTCCACGCTGATTGCATTCTCCTGATAAAGCAGCCTGGCAGCGTCACGGTAAACTTTTGGAAAAACCACAATCTCCATCTTTCCGTTAAAATCTTCTAATGTTAAAATCGCCATACTGTCACCCTGACGCGTATTTCTTATCCGGCAATCCGAAATTATGCCGGCAACACTGAAATATTTACCGTCAAGCACTTCACTGGCATCTGATATTTTACGCAATGGAGTGTAATAATACAAGGAACCGACATAAGCGTCTAAAGGATTACCGGTTACATAAAAACCGATCAGTTCCTTCTCATATTGCAAAATCGTGCGTTTGGGGATTTCTTCCAATTCAGGTATTTTTAGCTCATTAACATCAGCAAAACTGTCATCACCAAATAGTCCCATCTGTCCGCTCTGATAATCTTTTTGATAATTACTGCCCATGTCCATAGCCTGTTCTGCAACGGCTAACAACTCGGAACGTTTATAACCAAAGGAATCCATCGCGCCACATTTTATTAAATTTTCCAACATTCGTTTATTAACAGCTCTATTATCCACCCGTTTACAGAAATCCATCAAAGATTTAAAAGGTCCCTCTTTACGTGCCTGTAAAATGCTGCCGATCGCATTTTCACCTACATTTTTCACACCTGCTAAACCAAAACGGATAACCCTGTCTTTATTTACAGAAAAGCTTCGGCCACTTTCATTAACATCCGGCGGTAAAATCTTCAGCCCCATACTGCGGCACACACTTATATACCAGCTCAACTTTTCGCTGTCACTGATGACACTGGTCAAAAAAGCTGCCATAAATTCTGCAGGCCAGTGTGCTTTAAGATAAGCAGTCTGATAAGCAACTAATGCGTACGCGGCAGAGTGCGATTTATTGAACCCATAACCGGCAAAATGCTGTAGGAGAGCAAAAATTTCACTGCTCAGCTGCGCGCTGATACCATGTTTTTGTTGAGCTCCATCAATAAAGGCTTCACGCATAGAATCCAGTTCCTTAGCCTTTTTCTTGCCCATAGCCCGCCGCAGAATATCTGCCTGCCCGAGGCTGAAGCCTGCCAGAACGGAAGTGATCTGCATAACCTGTTCCTGATAAAGAATAACGCCAAAAGTATCTTTTAAAACCGGTTCCAATAAAGGATGCAGCATCTCTGCAGTTTTTTCACCATGACGTCCTGCAATAAAATCTTCTACCATTCCCGTTCCTAATGGTCCAGGACGATACAATGCAACTAAAGGAATAAGATCTTCAAAACTTTCCGGTCCCAAATCCATAACCAGTTTCGTCATTCCGCCTGATTCAAGCTGAAATACCCCTTGAGTATCGCCCTTTCTCAGCATGCTGCACGTTGCTTCATCATCAAGAGGAATTTTATCAATATCAAGTTTATCACCAGTAGTTTCATAAATAAACTTGATTGCATCACCAATTACTGTCAAAGTACGCAGCCCTAAAAGATCCATCTTTAAAAGTCCGAGGCTTTCAATCTTATCTTTATCATATTCAGTTGTAATAAAATTTTCATTCGACAACTGCAGCGGCACATACTTTTTCAAATCATCCGGGGCAATAACAACTCCCGCCGCATGAGTACCTGAATTACGCGGCATGCCTTCCACGCTTTGAGCAAGATCAATCAGGCGTTTGATGTTCGTATCGTTTTCATATAAACTTCTCAGCTCATTACTGGCCTCCAGCGCTCTCTCTAATGTAATACCCAAATCACGCGGAATAAGTTTTGCTACATTATCCACCATGCTGTAAGGCATTTCCAACGCTCTGCCAACATCACGAACCGCCGCGCGAGCCTGTAAGGTACCAAAAGTTATGATCTGGGCAACCTTCTCCTGTCCATAACGATTAATAATGTAATCCAGAACCTGCTGCCTTTTTTCATAACAGAAATCTGTATCTATATCAGGCATACTTACACGTTCAGGATTTAAGAAACGTTCAAACAGCAAATCATATTTCAGCGGATCAATATTAGTAATCCCTAAAAGATAAGCGACAATACTGCCTGCCGCACTTCCGCGGCCAGGTCCTACAGGTATGTCATTTCTGCGGCTGTAACTTATAAAATCCCAAACAATCAGAAAGTAACAGTCATAGCCCATTTTATTGATAATACCTAATTCATATTCCAGCCTATCTAAAACCTGCTGCGTCGGCTCAGGATACCTCCCCGGCATCCCATCTAAACACAGCTTACGCAAATATTCCTCTGCCGATAATCCATTTGGAATAGGGAATTCCGGCAGCAATAAATGACCAAAACTCAATTCCACGTTGCAGCGCTCTGCTATCTTCGCTGTATTTTCTAAAGCTTCAGGACAATCACCGAACTTTTCGCGCATCTCAGCTTCACTTTTTAAATAAAATTGATCATTAGGAAATTTCATTCTTTTAGGATCATCTACAGTACTTGTTGTCTGAATACACAGCAATACATCCTGTGCATCTGCATCTTCGCGCTTCACATAATGAGAATCATTAGTAGCCACTAAACCAAGATCATATTTTTTTGCCAGGCGTTTCAGTTCAGTATTAACAGTATGTTCTTCTTCAAGGTCATGATCCTGAATTTCCAGAAAAAAATTGTCTTTCCCGAAAATGTCCAGATAATCCTTTAAACTGTTTTCAGCTCCTTCTAAATTGCCTCGCAGTATTTGCACAGGAATCTCACCGGCAATGCATGCGCTCATGCAGATAATACCTTTACTGTATTGTCTTAGAATATCTTTATCAATTCTAGGTTTATAGTAAAACCCTTCTAAATGTCCAAGTGAAACCAGCTTCATCAGATTGTGATAACCTTCGTCATTCTCTGCCAGTAAAATCAAATGGTACATCCCATCACGGTTAGTTTTTTCAAATCGTGATCCATTTGTCAAATATACTTCACAGCCTATAACAGGCTTGATTCCCTGCTTCATTGCCTCCTGATAAAAATCAACGACACCATACATTACACCATGATCTGTTATCGCCAGGCTCTTCATTCCGATTTCTTTAGCATAAGCAACCAGATCACTTATTTTTGCGGCACCGTCAAGCAGGCTGTATTGAGTATGGACATGCAGATGTGTAAAATTTACGCTCACAACAGTCCTCCTTCCGAAAAAGCATCGATTTTTTTATTAATTTTATACCATATATTATACCACAACAGATATAGGCAAACACCAGTTGCTTTAAGGATGCACTGCTACTCAAGCAAAAGCATCACCTGCCAATAGCGGCAAAGTGATGCTGAACATCAAACTCTCCTATCTTTATTTTTATATAAACTCCATAATACTCCCGGTACTAAAAACAACAAATTAAAAGCCAAGCTTGGGAATAAGGCATTTGCCGAATCCGGGAAAATAAACGGCCAAAGGCAGGCTACCATTATACCAGCAATCATTGCGGCAAAGCCAGCCTCTTTTTGCACTAAGCCTTTAAAAAACACAATAAATGTCAATGGTAAAAATATTCCTGCCCCCCGCAATGCCATTGACAAATAATTCCAATGCAAAACCAGTGAATCAAGATAATGAAAAACGAATATTACTGCGCCAAATGTAACTGCCAGCACTGAAAATCTACTAATCCACAATAATCTTTTTACATCGCGAAGACCTAATAAATCATTAAAAATATCTCGTGAAATCATCGTCCCAATTCCTAATGCAAGACCAGAAATAGAACCAAGCGAAGACAGCAGCAATGCTGCAATACCAATGCCCCCCAGCCATTCAGGCAAATATATACATAGATAAAACGGCAGTGCATCAATAGCGTTAATCTCCGGATGCATCGCATGCATATACATACCTATCATCACTGACGGTAACCCGACAGGAATAACAATCAATGCAGCTGTGACACAGCCTGCTGCTGCCGTTGCACTATCCTTGGCCGAAAACAGAGCCTGTACATAGGTCTGTGTAGAAATAACCCCAATCACCATAGAAAATAAACTAAAAAGACTGTCTTCAATGCCCTTACCAAAAAGGCTGAGCCATGGAAACGCAGGAAAACTTTCACGAATTCCCGTCAATCCTCCCAAATCATTATAAGAAAGAATGCCTCCTACAAAAACAGTTGCAAAAACCAGTAATATTTTAAAAATACCAGCCATTCCAGAACTGTTGATACCGCCAAAAAAAACCAGTGCCGCAACAATAACAATTATTATTGACGCAGCAGCCACCAGGCTTACATGAAAAAGGCCCACTATTAAATGTATTGACGTAAGCATGCTTGCAACAATACTGAAAAATATACCTGCCGTAGCCGATAAACTCGCTATCGGACCAGCTTTCTTCCCGAAGTTTACAACTAAAAACTCAGAAATCGTCATCAGACCGCTATTACGCAGCGGACGGGCATAAAACAGTCCCATGATGATAAACCCAATGCCAGATCCTAAAGTAAACCACCAAGCGGTTAGTCCCAGCTGAAAGCCTAACTGTGCTGTGCCTATGGTAGCAGCACCGCCAACAATAGTTCCTATAATACTGCCTGCGACCATACCAATCCCGGCACTGCGTCCACCTAAGGCATAGTCATCAGCAGATTTTATTTTACGACCGGCATATATACCTGGCAAAATCGTTAAAACCAGTGTTATAACTATACTCACAAGTTGTACTGTTGTTAACTGCATACCTTCCACACCCTTGTTAAAATATTGCTTTCATCTTTGAATATATATTGTTTTATAAATCTTAATTCGCTGTTAAATATTTAAATCCTGCCGTAAATCTGGTAATTCATTATACTATTCTGATATGGAAACTATACCTTTGTTTACACTTTTCTTCATTTTTTATACTTTATCAAGTTTTTCTTGCTTTTTGCTTTTTTGCAAAGTACAATTATCTCATCGAATAGTATCAAGGTACTTTTATCGTACTGTTTTCCAGTACTGCAGCTTCGAGAAGTCAAAGCTTTTAATTCGACTTTTTCTCTCCAGTACAATACCTTGTTGTTCTTCGTAATTATTAATTTATTTATGAGGGGGATTTATCATGAAATTTACTAAGAAAAAACTGGCTCTGGCCATAGGCGGTGCCCTTATAACCATGTCAGTTTTAGTCAGCGGCTGCGGTACAGGCAGCGACAAGAAAGCAGACACTATTAAAATAGGCGTTGTTGCTGAGCTGACAGGTAATAACGCTACTTACGGAACATCCATTACAAATGGAATCAAACTTGCCGTACAGCAGCTAAATGATACCGGTGGTCTGCTTGGCAAAAAAATTGAACTGGTCGTTGCCGATAATAAATCTGAACCTGCAGAAGCTGCTAATGCAATGAGTAAACTGGTCAATCAGGATAAAGCTCCCGTTGTTATGGGATTATTTGCCAGTTCCAGTGCCATAGCTGCCTCTAACGTAAGTGAAGCCGCTAAGGTTCCTTTTCTTGCAGTTGGAGCCACTAATCCAAAAGTAACCTTAGATGAAAAAACAGGTAAGGTAAAACCAAATACCTTCAGAGTTTGCTTCATCGATCCGTTTCAGGGTACTGTCGGTGCTAATTTTATTTTAAATGAACTGAAGCTCCAAAAAGCTGCTGTTTACATTGATAACAGCAGTGACTATGCCAAAGGTCTGGCTGAATTTTTCAAAAAAGCTTATACAGAAAAAGGCGGTACAGTTGTCATTGAAGAATCATATCTGCAAAAAGATTCGGACTTTAAAGCTGTTTTGACAAAAATAGCTGCGGCAAAGCCTGAAGTAATTTATGTACCTGGTTATTATGAAGAAGTAGGTAAAATATGCAAGCAAGCCCGTGAACTAGGTATTACTGTTCCTATTATCGGCGGTGACGGCTGGGATAGTCCTAAATTAGTCGAAATAGCAGGTGCATCATCTCTTAACAATACCTATTTCACAAACCATTACAGCCCGGATTCTACCAATGAAGCTTCCAAAGCTTTCGTAGATACTTATGCTAAAACTTATAAGCAAAAACCTGACGCGCCCGCAGTGCTTGGCTATGATGGAGCCATGCTTTTAGCCGACAGCATCAAACGCGCAGGTGTCTATGAATCAGCAAAAGTAGCAGAAGCATTAGCTGCTACCAAAGATTTTCAGGCAGTAACAGGCAAAACCTCTTTAGACGCTTCCCACGATGCAGTAAAAAGTACTGTTATAGTTGGATTTAAAGATGGCAAACAGGTTTACCGCGCAACAGTTAATCCTTAAGCATTGTTTTATAACCTCCTAAAAACAGACTCTTACGAGTCTGTTTTTTTATTTGTTCATACTTTCCTTTGCCATCCCTGCAGGCTTAGAGTATAATATATAAATCAATAAATCTACTTTCAAAAGGAGTATCTTATGCCGGAACGCAATCAAATAATTGACGACCTGCGCGGTATCTGTATGCTTGGAGTCATCGGTATCCACGTTGGTTCTTTTGTCCTAGAAGCACCTTATCCCAATAGTTTCTTATATATGCTGCTGGAAATACTTTCACGCTATAGTGTTCCCGCGTTCTTTTTTATCTCCGGTTATGGTTTATTCTGCCAATACCGACCAGAAACTACTATAGCTTATCTGCCTTTTTTAAAAAAACGGCTGCAAAGTGTCGGACTTCCCTATGTTATCTGGTCACTGTTTTATCTGCTTTACTTTTCTGCTGTTATGCCAGGATGTATAAACTGGCAGCCAGCAAATATCCTTTTTCTTCTCTTTTATGGTTTATCCTGCTACCACTTATATTTTATGGTCATACTGCTATGGTTTTATTTTACTTTCCCATTATGGCATAAATTATTTTCTTTTTTCCAAAACAGCAGTCTTAAAATTGGTTTTATGCTGCTGTTCTTACTGCAGATCGTCTTCAACTACTTGACCTGTCATCCCAATCTTAAAAGTACTGACTTACCAGTATTTTTACAAAACCTTTTTTACTATCGTCTAAATTACCTGCCTCTGCATTATTTATTTATTTTTATGTCAGGCGGCCTGGCAGCAGTTTATTATAATACTTTTATAAAATTTATTATCAGACATTTCACAAAAGTAAGTGTCTTCTACATCTTTACGCTCTTGTTTATCGGGGGCAGTTATTACTATTATTATTTTTATCATAATTCCAGTCTGATCATTCTGGTAAACACTCTTCAGCAATTAAGTCTGCAGGGGTTCCTTTACACAATAGGTTCTCTGATTTTTTTCTGTGCAGTCTTTGCCAAAACAAGTCTTTCGAATCCTATCAGAAAGTTTATTCATCTCTTATCAGTAAACTCGCTTATTGTTTATCTCATCCATCCCTTTTGGATGGATATCATCAGCAGGCTTTGTCACGTTGGCGGAATTGTTATGACCAGCAAAAAAATTCTTTTGATCTACTGTCTTCTTGTCACTTTATCTGTACTCTCAAGTATTATCATAACTAAATTAGGAGGTAAACTTCCTTGGCTAGGTTTATTATTAACAGGAAAACGAACTACCTCTACAAAAAAAGCATCTTGAAAATTCAAGATGCTTTTTACTTTCATTTCATTCTAAGTTCACAAACAATTTACAAAAATCAGATTCTTTTGTATAATTGTTTTTACTATAATTATTATTTTATCATATGCTGTGTATGCAGAGTGAAAGGACTTTTATTACTATGGAACGTGAAAATTTCTCATCCCGACTTGGCTTTATCCTTATTTCTGCAGGCTGTGCTATCGGCCTTGGTAACGTATGGCGTTTTCCATTTATTACAGGCATGTACGGAGGCGCCTCTTTCGTACTTATCTATCTATTTTTCCTGCTCATTCTAGGATTGCCTATCATGGTAGCAGAATTTTCAGTAGGCCGTGCCAGCTGCCGTAGCGCTGCACTTTCATTTGATGTTTTAGAACCCAAAGGAACTAAATGGCACCTTTATAAATACGGAGCTATTGCCGGCAACTATATCCTGATGATGTTCTACACAACAGTTGCTGGTTGGATGCTGTATTATTTTTATAAAATGGCTGTTGGTGACTTCGCAGGGCTTGATGCTAAGGGTGTAGGCGCTCTTTTTGGTGGCCTGCTTGGTGATCCGCTGACTATGACTTTCAATATGGTCCTGACAGTCCTGGTTTGTTTTGGTGTTTGTCTTTTAGGTTTACAGGCCGGTGTAGAAAAAATCACAAAAACAATGATGTTATGCCTGCTCATCCTCATGTTAGCCTTAGCTGCAAACTCCATGTTCTTACCAGGAGCGGAAGCTGGTCTTAAATATTACCTCTATCCTGATTTCAATAAAGTCTTTGAAAAAGGTGTTTCCGAAGTTATTTTCGCCGCTATGGGACAGGCTTTCTTTACACTCAGCCTTGGTATAGGTGCTCTGGCTATCTTCGGAAGCTATATTGCCAAAGAACGTTCTCTAACAGGCGAGGCAGTATTTATCACTATTTTGGATACAGCCGTAGCACTTATTTCAGGCTTGATCATTTTTCCAGCCTGCTTTAGTTTTGGTGTTAATCCGGACAGTGGACCTAACCTCCTTTTTGTAACTTTACCTAACGTTTTTAACGCAATGCCATGGGGTCAATTTTGGGGAGCATTATTCTTCCTCTTCATGATATTTGCCTCTTATTCTACTGTTATTGCAGTCTTTGAAAATATAACTGCCTGCATCCGCGATCTTACTGGCTGGAGCCGCAGTAAAACTATTTATATCAATATAGTGCTGATAACAATGCTTTCTATGCCCTGTATACTTGGTTTCAATGTCTGGAGCCATATCCAGCCGTTAGGTCCTGGAAGCTGTATCCTTGATTTAGAAGATTTCTTTATCAGCAACAATCTACTGCCATTAGGCAGCCTCGTTTATCTGCTATTTTGCACACAGCGTTATGGCTGGGGCTGGAACAATTTTATCAAAGAAGCTGATACCGGCAACGGTCTTAAATTTCCTAAATGGATGCGGTTTTATGTCACTTATATTTTGCCTCTGATCGTTCTTGGAATTTTTATCAACGGTTATTTCGCTCTATTTAAATAGCCGCTTCAAAAAACGAAATCTATTTCTGAGTACTATCAAGCATTTTTATGAAAAAAGATCTCATTTTTGTATCAGTACAATACTATTCACAGATAAATGAAAAATCCCCTGTGCAAAGCACAGGGGATTTTATTTACTCATCAAATGCCAATTTTCTTATTTTTCAAGAACATCCACATCGGACCAGCCAGAAAAATCGAAGTATAGGCACCACTGGCAAAACCTACCAGCATAGCGAAAGAAAAATTATGTATAGTCTCTCCGCCAAAAAGGAAGATTGACACTATAGCAAACAATGATGTTGCCACAGTATAAATTGTCCTCGTCATACACTGCCAAATGCTGTTATCGACCATCTCGCCCAGGCTTTCACTGCGTCGATGTATTTTCAGATTTTCACGAATACGGTCAAAAATAACGATCGTACCGTTAACAGAATAACCGACTACCGTCAGCAGTGCTGCAACAAACGAAGAATCCATTTCCATTTGGAACAATGAGAAATAACTCAATACTACCAAAACATCAATAATAAGTGCTATAATTGCCGCTATTGCAAATTTAAACTCAAACCTAAAGGTAATATAAGCAATCATCAATACCCAGGAAAGAACTATTGCCATAGCCGCCTGCTGTACCAGTTCTGAACCGATTGTAGCGCCAACCTGCTCAACACGCTGTATCTGATAATTGCCAAGCTTGCTTTGCAGATCATTCATCGTAGCTCTTAATTCAGTATCCTCCACAACACCAGTACGAATCAATACACTGTTGGCCTCAGTTTTGCCATCACTGTTTTCCAGTTGGATGATACTATTGCCCATATCATGTTCTTTCAGGACATCCCGAACCTGTGCCACATTGACCGGATTTTCAAAAGTCAAATCAACAATACTACCGCCTGTAAAATCAATTCCAAGATTGAAACCACGGGTAACAATAGAACCAAAGCCGATCAACAGAAAAATAATGGTGATGGAAAAGAAAATTTTATAATTCTTTACGATCGAAAACATTATTTATTCACCTCCTTCGGAGCAGAAACGCCAAAGAAAGCGGGGTTTTTAGTGAAATTGCTTGAAATCAAAAAGCGCAGCAAAAATTTAGTCACAGTAATAGCCGAGAACATACTCAAAATAACACCAATAGCCAATGTTACTGCAAAGCCTTTAATCGGTCCAGTACCAAGATAGAAAAGAATAACGGCAGCCATTAAAGTCGTTACATTAGAGTCAAAAATAGTTACAAACGCACGATTAAATCCTGCATCCATCGCTGAACGTAAAGTTTTACCATTGCGAATTTCTTCTTTAAATCGTTCAAAAATCAAGACATTAGCATCTACTGCCATGCCAATAGACAGGATGATACCAGCTATGCCAGGCAGAGTCAGCGTCGCATTCAGATACCGCATCACTAAAAGCAGCATCATTACATAAAGCAGTAATGCAATACAAGCTACAATACCTGACAAACGGTAAAACAGAATCATAAATACAAAAACACCGATAACACCGATTCCAAAAGCTTTAATACTTTTTTCTTTAGAATCCTGACCTAATGTAGGTCCAACAGTCCGGTTTTCCATAACCTCAATTTTCACAGGCAAAGAACCGCTACGCAGTAAAATAGCCAAATGCTCAGCCTCTTCCATAGTACGTGATCCTGAGATTTGAGCTCTGCCGCCAGTTATAGCTTCCTGTACTACAGGATTGGTAAGCACTTCACCATCTAACACAATAGCAATCGGTTTACCTATGTTACGTGCGGTAAGATCAGCAAACTTTTTGCCGCCTTCATCACTGAACTCCAAACCGACAACAGACTGGTTGCCCTGAGAAATTTGCGCTTTAGCATCCTTTAAGTCTTTACCTGTCAGAACAGTTTTCCCGCTGACATCTTTAAATTCCAAAAGTGCGGTACGTCCGAGCATCGCAATCGCTTTATCAGGATCTTTAACTCCAGGAAGCTCAACAATAATACGATCCTTACCCTGACGCTGTATAACCGGTTCAGTCAATCCAAGTTCATTGACACGGCGTTCAATAATTTTCACTGAACGATTAACTGCATCATCATCAACCTTTAACTCAGGTGTATCAACAGCCTGAAGCACAACATGTGTACCACCCTGCAGATCAAGTCCCTGTTTAATGGAATTTGACAAAGGCGAAATATAAACACAGAAACCCCCGATTATCGCCAACGAGATAATCAAGAATTTGCCTAATTCATTCCATCTCAAAATTAGCTGCCCCCTTTAGTAAGTTCATCAAAACTTTTATAAACAAGCTACTCACAAAGAGTAACGTTTGTTTCAGTAACCAGATACTGCACCGGTTTATCATAATAATCTACTGGTATTTTACTGCATAACAGGGCATTATAAGTCACACCCATCAGCACAGCTTTATCAACCTGTGCCAAGAAGCGGTCATAATAACCTGCACCCATGCCTATTCGGTTGCCATTTTTAGCAAACCCAACTCCAGGTACCAATACCAAAGCTATTTCATGTGGATTTATCACAACATCTGTACCACTAACACTGCGGATTCCGTAACGGTCAAGTGATAACTGACCAAAACCTTCAAACCGCACCGCACAAATCTCTGTTTCTGAAATTATCTGCGGAACACAAACCGTTTTACCAGCGAGTGTAGCCCTGTCTCTTATACACATCTCCG
>ENA-OUQK01000096-OUQK01000096.1-human-gut-metagenome-genome-assembly--contig:-NODE-96-length-68415-cov-4.801083_pt1 | contig 68415 bp, 97 predicted proteins | sample MGYA00237954_ERZ548842 | MGnify/ENA primary metagenome ERZ548842 (study PRJEB26490, sample SAMN05194704) | human gut metagenome | biome: terrestrial biome; feature: human-associated habitat; material... | reverse complement strand
ACGTGGTGGTGTCCTTCCTGTGCTTCGCCCCGGCGGACGATCCCAAGTACATCATGCTCCTGACTATGGATACCCCTCGCCGTGATACCGGCACCGCCGTGTACGGCGGCACCATGGTGGCTCCCGTGGCCGGTCAGATCATGGGCGAGATCCTGCCCGCACTGGGTATTGAACCGAATTACAGCGCCTCGGAGCTGGCGAGCGCCGATGCCGCCGTGCCCTATGTGGTGGGCAAGAGTGCAGCGGACGCAAAGGCAGCTTTGAAGGCGGCGGGCTTTGCCTGTACCACCGTGGGAAGTGGCGATACCGTGACGGACCAGACCCCGGCGGGCGGTGCCATCGTGCCCAATAACGCCTCCATCGTGCTTTATCTGGGCGTGGAGAAGCCCAATGCCCCCAGCACCGTCCCCAACGTGGTAGGTAAGACCCCGGCGGAGGCCAACAAGGCCCTGACCAATGCGGGCCTCATTATGAAGGTCACCGGCGCCACCAGCACCGGCGGCAGCACCGGCAGCGTCACCGCCATTTCCCAGAGCGCGGAGGCGGGGACGGAATTGGCTGCCGGCAGCGTGGTCACGGTGCGTTTCGGCGCGAAAACCACGGACTGACCGCCCCTTACCGCACTTTTTGCCAGGTTTATGACACCATTTTCGGTATGCTTTCCGGAAAAACCTGCTACAATAGCCAAGGAGTGCTTTGTATACAGCCGCCGACTGCCCTGTGAGGGGGGCGGTGGACTTTCGTGAAACAATACCGATCAAATGGAGGAATACGATATGAAACTGCGGGAACTGCTCAACGGCGTCCCTGTCGCGTCCTGCGCGGTGGATCTGGAAATGGAGATCGCCGGCGTCAGCTATGATTCCCGGGCCACCCAGCCCGGAGACCTGTTCGTAGCCATGACCGGCTACGCCACAGACGGCCACAAGTATATCGCCACGGCGCTGGAAAAGGGCGCGGCGGCGGTGTTGTGCCAGAATTTGCCGGAGGGGGATGGCCCTTATATCCGAACGGCGGATTCCCGCCGTGCGCTGGCGGTGATCGGGGCCAACTGGTTCGGCCATCCCGCCGAGAAGATGACCATGATCGCCGTCACCGGCACCTGCGGCAAGACCACCACCACCTATTTGCTGAAGGCTATTTTAGAGCAGGCACGGGGGGCCAAGGTGGGCCTTATCGGTACCAATCAGAACATGATCGGGCAGGAGGTCATCCCTACGGACCGCACCACGCCGGAATCCTTTGAGGTCCAGCGGCTCTTCCGGGAGATGGCGGACGCCGGGTGTGCCTATGCGGTGATGGAGACCTCCTCCCACGCCCTGTGTCTGGACCGGGTCTACGGCGTTCACTATGCGGTGGGCATCTTCACCAATCTGACCCAGGACCATCTGGATTTCCATGTAACGATGGAAAACTACTGCGATGCCAAGGCCATTTTGTTCCGGAACTGCGGCGTCGGCGTGGTGAACGGTGACGATCCGTGGACGCACCGGCTGCTGAAGGATGCCACCTGTCAGGTGCGCACCTACGGCGTCAAGTCCGAGGCGGACCTCCGGGCGGAAAACGTGGTGCTGTCTGCTGATGGCATCGCCTTTGACGCGGTGACAAAAACCGAGCGGGTACCCATCCGGGTGAATATCCCCGGCGGCTTTATGGTGTATAATACGTTGGATGTGCTGGGGGCCGCACTGGCGCTGGGCATTTCCCTGAAGGACAGCGCTGCTGTTCTGGCCAAGGTCCCCCATGTGCAGGGCCGGGTGGAGGTAGTCCCCACCCCCGGCAAGGACTATACCATCCTCATTGACTACGCCCACACGCCGGACAGCATGGTGAACGTGCTGCAAACGGTGAAGGAATTTGCCAAGGGCCGCACTGTGGCTGTGTTCGGCTGCGGCGGCGACCGTGACAAGACCAAGCGCCCCCGCATGGGCAAGGCGGCGGCGGACTGGTCCGACTTTGCGGTGGTCACCACCGACAATCCCCGGACCGAAGAACCTGCGGCCATCATCCGGGACATTCTGCCGGGCTTTGACGGCAGCAACACCCCTTACGAAGTGGTGGAGGACCGGGTGGAGGCCATCCGCTGGGCCATGGACCACGCCCGGAAGGACGATGTGATCGTTCTGTGCGGCAAGGGCCACGAGACCTATCAGGAAGTGAACCACCAGAAGTTCCACATGGATGAGCGGGAGATCGTGGCGGAGCACCTGAACAGCGGACGCTGAGGTCCGGCAGACTTTAGGCATTCCCGTTTCATAAATACAGCCGCGCAGCGGCGAAAACACCGGCCGGATGTGTACCGGCCGGTCAGCAAGAGAAAGGCCCTGACGAGGAAAGCTGTCAGGACCGGGATAAGGAGAAAGCATGAGTATCTATGTGGCGTTACTGGCCGGCTGTGTGCTGACCATGATTCTGGGCAAATTCGTACTGGCGGAGCTGCGGAAGCTGAAGGCCGGACAGGAGATCCGGCAGGACGGCCCCACCTGGCACAATTCCAAGGCGGGCACCCCCACCATGGGCGGCATCGCCTTTATTCTGGGCAGCGGCATCGTGACCTTTGCCTGCGGCTGGCAGCAGATGCTGGCGGGGGATTTCGCCCATCTGTATGTGTACCTGTTCGCCCTGATCTTCGGCCTCATCGGTTTTGTGGATGACTACCGCAAGGTCCGCCAGCACCAGAACGAGGGCCTGACCGCCAAGCAGAAATTTGTCTTACAGCTTCTGGCGGCGGTGGTGTTCCTGTGCCTGATGCGGTATGAGGGCCTCCTGACCAACGATCTCTACATCCCCTTCGTCAATGTGACGCTGACGGTGAACTGGATCGTGTATCTGGTCTTTGCCGCCTTCGTCATCGTGGGCTGCGTCAACTCCGTGAACCTCACTGACGGCATCGACGGTCTGGCCTCCAGCGTCACCGCCGCGGTCATGGCGTTCTTCATGGGAACCGCTATGATCTGGAAATTCACCACGCTGGGAATTTTCTCCTCCGCCCTGTGCGGCAGCCTGCTGGGCTTCTACGCCCTGTATAACCGCCATCCCGCCAAGTGCTTCATGGGTGACACCGGCAGCCTGTTTTTAGGCGGCGCGGTGGCGGCGCTTGCCTTTGCCTTTGATATGCCGCTGGTGCTGATTCCGGTGGGGATCATCTACATTCTGGAAACTTTATCCGATATTATACAGGTTGGATACTTCAAGGCCACTCATGGCAAGCGGTTTTTCAAAATGGCCCCTCTGCATCACCATTTGGAGCGGTGCGGCTGGAGCGAGGTGAAGATCGTAACGGTCTTTGTGTCCATTACGGCCGTGTTCTGCCTGCTGGCGTATTGCGGCATCCGGGGCCGCTATCTGTAAACCGGTAAGACCTTGACTTGATTTGGAGAGAAAGGAGGAAACATCCATGACCCAGACACGGCCCCGCCGCCGTCCCCTGACCCATCAGGAGAAGCTGGCCCTGCAGGAGCGCAAGCAGCGCCGCCGGGAAAAAATGGAAGAGAGCCGGGAACTGGCCAAAGGTCCCATCGACCTGACCTTCTGTCTGCTGGTCATGCTGCTGACGGCCATCGGTCTGGTGATCCTCCTATCCGCCAGCTTTCCCTCCGCCTATTATGAGAAAGCGCCCTCCCGCCACAACCCGCTGTATTACTTTGAAAAGCAGGGCGTTTTCGCCGTGCTGGGTACGGCGGTGATGCTGCTGGTCAGTAAATTCAACTATCAGCGGCTTCGCGGCGCGGGCAGAGCCTTGATCTATGTGTCCGTGATTTTCCTGATCCTGGTCATCATCCCCCACAACCCCATCGCGGTGACGGCCAAGGGTGCTACCCGCTGGCTGAAGATCGGCGTGCAGTTCCAGCCCTCGGAGATCGCCAAGGTGGCAATCATTACCTACTTTGCCGACAGCATTTCCCGAAAAAAGGACAAAATGCGCAGCTTCCGCTACGGCGTGCTACCCTACGCCTTTATTCTGGTGGTAGTGGCAGGCCTGGTGGCCGTTGAGCCCCACCTCTCCGGCGCGATCCTGATTTTGGGCGCCGGTGCGGCTATGATGCTGGTAGGCGGTATCAACTGGGTCTGGGTAGGCACTGCCGCTGGCGCGGCGGTTGGCATGGTGTATGTGGCTTTATTTGTCATCGGCTATAACAAATCCCGCGTTATATACTGGCTGGACCCTTGGGCAGATGCCGCGGATAAGGGCTATCAGCTTTCTCAGAGCTTGATTACCATCGGCTCCGGCGGGTTGTGGGGACTGGGTCTTGGCAAGAGCCGGCAGAAGTTCCTGTTTCTGCCGGAGGAGCACAACGATTTCATTTTCTCCATCGCCTGCGAGGAATTGGGTCTGGTGGGAGCCGGGATCATCATGCTGCTGTTCGCGGCGCTGATCCTCCGGGGCTACTGGATCGCCCTCCACACCCGTGACCGGTTCGGCACGCTGTTGGCGGTGGGCTTTACCACGCAGCTGGCCGTGCAGGTGTTTTTGAACATCGGCGTGGTGACGGGACTGCTTCCCACCACCGGTATCTCTCTGCCGTTTTTCAGCTACGGCGGCACCGCCCTGCTTATCCAGCTGGCGGAAATGGGCGTGATCCTGAGCGTATCCAGGCAAATGAAGCCAACAAAGGCAGGGTAAACACCTGCCTCAGCGTGTCGAAAAGATTTTTCGCCCCGCTGACACATTTTCAGAACTGTTAGTTCTGAAAATATTGGATTTTAATGGCGCAGGACACCCTTCTTGGGTTTCCCGCGCACATCCTTCCTTACCGTTTTCTTGATAGCCTTAGGCAGGGTAAACACCTGCCTTTTTGGCCTGTTTTGACATCTTTTTGGAAAGGGGCGCTGCTGGTGGAAAAGCGCATTGACCGGGTGATCTTCACCTGCGGCGGCACGGCGGGCCATGTGAACCCGGCTATTGCCGTGGCGCAGCTGATGGCGGAGAAGAACCCGCAGATCAAAATACTGTTCGTGGGGGCGGAGCGTGGCTTGGAAAAGGACCTGATCCCCAAGGCGGGATACGAATTCCGTACCGTTCACATCTCCAGCTTTCACCGCTCCCTCAAGCCGGCGGAGATCAAGCACAATCTGGTGTCCCTCTACAATATGGTCCGCTCCCCGGCAGAGGCCCGGGCTATTTTGAAGGAGTTCCGGCCTGACGCGGTGATCGGCACCGGCGGCTACGCCAGCTATCCCACCGTGAAGGCCGCCGCCAAAATGGGCATCCCCACGGCGGTCCATGAGTCCAACGCCGTGCCGGGACTGACCACGGAGCTGCTGGAGCCTTACGCCGGGCGGATCATGGTAGGCTTTGAATCCTGCCGCCAGCACTACAAGCACCCGGAGAAGGTGGCCGTCACCGGCACCCCGGTCCGGGAGGACTTCTTCACCCTGACCAAGGAGGCGGCCAAGGAAAAGCTGGGCGTCAATGACGGACGGCCGCTGATCGTCTCCTTCTGGGGGTCTCTGGGTGCTTCCGGTATGAACGCACAAATGGCGGATATGCTGGCTTTGGAGGCGGGGAAGGAGCCGTTCCACCATATCCACGGTGCGGGCAAGAGCGGATATGCTGCCGTGCTGAAGGCATTGGCGGAGAAGGGCGTGGACCTGAAGGACCACCCCTCCCTGCAGGTCCGGGAATACATCTATGACATGGCCCCGATGATGCGGGCGGCGGATCTGGTGATCTGCCGGGCGGGAGCCTCCACCGTCAGTGAGCTGACGGCGCTGGGCGTGCCGGCCATCATGGTGCCATCCCCCTATGTGACCAACAACCATCAGGAGAAAAACGCCCGCGCGCTGGAGACCCACGGCGGCGTGGAGGTTTTGCTGGAGCAGGATTCCTCCGGGCAGGCGCTGTTTCAGACGGCGGCAGGTATTTTGCGGGATGACGCCCGGCGAGAAGCCATGGCATCGGCCATGGCGGAATTGGGCATCCGGGATGCGGCCCAGCGAATTTACGAAACCGTTCAGGAGTTGCTGTAAATTTACTGTTTCGGACTTTACACCGGCCCATCGCCGTGATAAAGTATCAAAGAAACCGAAAAATAGACGGCGAAAGCGCCCTGTATCCGAGAAAACGGCGGGCGTTTAGCCCTTTTGATAAAGCGGCGGCAGGAACCGAAGTTGCTCTCTCCCCATAGAATGGCCCGTGATACCATTTTCATCGGGAGGGACCAATAATATGAGCCGACTGCTGATCCGGGGCGGGAACCGCCTCCAAGGGGAAGTTACCATACAGGGAGCGAAAAACAGCGTGCTGCCCATTCTGGCAGCTACCATTCTCACCGGCGGAAGCGTGGTGCTGCGCCGCTGTCCCCGTCTGCGGGATGTGGAGGCGTCCATCCGTATCCTGCAAGCCTTGGGCTGCAAGGCCGGGTGGCGGGGGGATGTGTTGGAGGTGGACACCGCCGGGATGACCGGCTGCGATGTTCCCGACGCGCTGATGCGGGAGATGCGGTCCTCCGTGATCTTTCTGGGGGCGATCCTGGCCCGGTGCGGGGAGGCAAGCCTCACCAGCCCCGGCGGCTGCGAATTAGGTCCCCGGCCCATCGACCTGCACCTCTCCGGCCTCCGGGCACTTGGGGCGGAGATCGACGATACCGGCGGCACCCTGCACTGCAAGGCGGCAAAGCTGACGGGGCGGGAGATCGTGCTGGGGTTCCCCTCTGTGGGGGCCACGGAAAATCTGATGCTGGCGGCCTGCGGCGCGGAGGGCGTCACGGTGCTTTCCAACGCCGCCAGAGAACCGGAAATTGAAGACCTGCAAGGCTTTTTGAATACCTGCGGCGCGGAGATCACCGGCGCGGGCACATCCACGGTGGTGATCCGGGGCGGACGGCCTCTCCACGGCGGTACTTACACCATTCTGCCGGACCGCATCGCGGCGGCCACTTACCTGTGCGGGGCGGCCTCCGCCGGGGGCGAGGTCTTTCTCCGGGACGCACGGGAGGAGCACCTCTCCGCTGTGACGGCGGTGCTCCGGGAGGCGGGGTGCGACGTGACCGGCGGCAGCGCCGGGATCGTGTGCCGCCGTACCGGACGATTGACGGCGCCCCGGCCCATCCGCACGGCCCCCTATCCCGGCTTTCCCACCGACGCGCAGGCCATTTTGATGGCGGCGCTGCTGCGGTGCCGGGGGGCGGCGGTATTCGAGGAAAACCTGTTCAGCAGCCGCTACCGCCATGTGGATGAGCTGGCCCGCATGGGAGCAGACATCCGGGTTTCCGGACGGACGGCGGTGGTGCTGGGCGTGGAGCGGCTCCACGGAGCCGCCGTGCGGTGTACGGATCTGCGTGGCGGCGCGGCACTGTGCGCAGCGGCTCTGGCAGCGGAGGGAGAGACCTCCATTTCGGACATTACCCATATCGACCGGGGCTATCAGAGCATCGAGGATGATCTGGCGGCGCTGGGCGCGGATATACGGCGGGTGGAGGAGACGGCCTCCCCCTGAGAGACAGACTGTAAAGGAGAACCATCATGGCAAGACGGAGAGGATCGGCGCGGCGGCGCAGAAGGGGAGGCAGCGGCTTCCTCTATAAGCTGCTGTCCGTATTCCTGATCTGCGGCTGTCTGGTGGCGGCCATCACCCTGTTTTTCCGGGTGGATACGGTGGTCATCACCGGGGAGAAGCGCTATACGGAGGCGGAGATCCGTCAGGCCAGCGGCGTGGAGGACGGTGACAACCTCTTTTTGCTGAACAAGTATCAGGTGATTCGGAACATCGCCGAGGCCCTGCCATATATCGAGATCGAAAACACCCGTATTCAGCGGAAGCTGCCGGACACCCTGCTGATCCAGGTGCAGGAGTGCGGCGATCCTCTGGCCTGGACGCAGGACGGGACAGTGTGGCTGATGAGTCCTGCCGGAAAGATCGTGGAGCAGACGGATACCGCCGCGGGATACCCCACCGTTGACGGCTGTGAGCTGCTGTCCCCCTCCGTAGGAACCCAGATCGCTGTGGATACGGCCTATGAGACCCGGCGGGAAAGCCTGCTGGAATTGCTGGCTGTGCTGGATGAAACGGGGGATCTGGCAAAGGTGGATGCCATCCATCTGGGAGAGGCGTCCTATATTTCTATGGACTATATGGACCGCTTTACGGTGAAAATGCCCTATCAGGCGGACTTTTCCTATAAGCTGCGGGTGCTGGAACTGGCCATCAACAGTGACAAGATCCAGGATAATATGACAGGCACCTTTGATATGCGGCAGGAGGACGGCCAGGTCATATTTGATCAGGATACCAGAAAATAAGAGGAAGCCGGGAGGGAGACGCCGAAAAAAATCGGAAACAAATCTCCGGCAACCCTTGACCTCACCGGGAAAATAGCATACAATAGATAATCATATCCCACTATGCTTGGGACACTATAACTTGTGATTTACAGGGCGGCTTGCCGCCCTTTCGTACAAAAGACAGCAGGAGGCACCGCTATGGCATTTGGATTGGAAACCGGCCCCGAGTCCGTGGTCAACATCAAGGTCATCGGCGTTGGCGGCGGCGGCAACAACGTGGTCAACCGCATGGTCCGCTCCGGCACCAAGGGTGTGGAGTTCGTGGCCGTGAATACAGATAAGCAGGCACTGAATGTTTCCAGTGCTACATACAAGATCCAGATCGGCGAAAAGCTGACCCACGGTCAGGGCGCCGGCTCCGACCCCGAGGTGGGCCGCAAGTCCGCTGAGGAGAGCCGAAACCAGATCGCCAAGGCGCTGGAGGACACCGATATGGTGTTCATCACCGCCGGCATGGGCGGCGGCACCGGCACCGGCGGCGCACCCATTGTGGCGGAGATCGCCAAGGAGATGGATATTCTCACCGTGGCCGTGGTCACCAAGCCCTTTGGCTTTGAGGGCCGCCGCCGGATGCAGCAGGCGGAGAGCGGCATTGCCGAGCTGAAGGATAAGGTGGACTCTCTGGTCATCATCCCCAACGAGCGGCTGAAACACGCCACGGATCAGAAGATCACCTTTGCCAACGCCTTTGAGATCGCCGACGATGTGCTGCGTCAGGCAGTGCAATCCATTTCCGACCTGATCCGCGACACCGGCTTCATCAATCTGGACTTTGCCGACGTGACCGCCATCATGAAGGATGCGGGCATGGCTCACATGGGCGTAGGCCGCGCTGCCGGAAAGGGCAAGGCCGAGGAGGCTGCCCGTATGGCCATCTCCAGCCCGCTGCTGGAGACCTCTATCGAGGGTGCGCGGGGCGTGCTCATCAACATCACCGGCTCCACCGATATCGGCCTGGAGGAGGTGGAGCAGGCCGCCATGCTGGTGCAGCAGGCGGTGCATCCCGACGCGCTGACTATCTTCGGCGCCGCCTTCGACGAGACGCTGGACGACGAGATCCGCGTCACCGTCATCGCCACGGGCTTTGACAAGGCGCCCGGCGCGCTGGACTTCAACAAGGATAAGAAGCCTGCCGAGCAGAGCGGCGAGAGCGCTGCTGCCGGTCTTGCGCCGCTCGACTTCGACAAGGAAAAGGCCGAGGAAGAGGCTAAGCACGAAGATGAGCCCGATCCGTTCGACGACATCTTCAAAATTTTCAACCGCGAGCGTTAAATGGAAACAATTCCCAAAATTCCGCAGACTTTGGTCTGCGGAATTTCTTTGTCCGCATTTACAGCGCCATTTCAAAAAGCGATGCCAGCGCATCAAAATTTTGCACCTTTTAATTTTGCCCGAAGCGCAGAAAGTAAATGCGCCGGACAGAGAAAAAGAAATGAGAAAGAAAAAATTTCCGGCATTGGGCGGACGGCTGCGCGCTGCGCGCACAGGGCGCGCCGTCCGCCCGTATTTTTTAAAGGGGTGAGAGAATGGATGGAACGCATCGCACAAAAAAGCGAGCGGCGGCGATCCTGCTGGGATTTTTTGCCGCCGCCGCGATCGCAATGCCGTCTGCGCAGGCGGCGGACCGGACGGTCAGCGAGCTGATCCCCGTCGGACAGACCGTCGGCGTCAAGCTCTTTTCCGATGGCGTGCTCGTCGTCGGCTTTTCCGATGGGGAAAGTCCGGCGAAGGACTGCGGACTCAAGGAGGGCGACGTCATCACCGCCATCTGCGGGCAGAGTCTGGACACCATTGAGGAATTCCGTCAGCTTCTGGCAGAAAACGGCGAGGACGCCGCGGCGCTGACCGTCAAGCGCGGCAGCCGCACGATCGAACTGAGCGCAGAGCCGGAGAAGGATGAGGACGGCGAGTACCGCCTCGGCGCCTGGGTGCGCGACAGTATGGCGGGTATCGGCACGATGACCTTCTTTGATCCGCAGAGCGGCACGTTCGGCGCGCTGGGCCACGGGGTCACGGATGTGGACACGGGGCAGCTCCTGCCGCTCGACCACGGCAGCATCATGGACGCCTCGGTCAAGGCGGTGAAAAAAGGCGAGCGCGCCTCGCCCGGCGAGCTCAAGGGCGACTTTGACCTGACGCGCGACAGCGGAACGCTTTACGCCAACACCGAATGCGGCATTTTCGGCAAGCTCTCGGCAGAGGACGCGGCAAAGATCACCGGCGCGGCGCTGCCGATCGCAAAGAAGGATGAGATCAAGACCGGCAAGGCGACGATCCTGGCCACCGTTTCCGGCAATGAAACACGCGAGTATGATATTGAGATCGAAAAAATCTATTCGCCTTCCGGCAGCACGCGAAATCTGCTGCTGCGCGTGACGGACGAGGAGCTTCTTGCACAGACCGGCGGCGTGGTGCAGGGAATGAGCGGCAGCGCAATTTTGCAGGATGGCAAGATCATTGGCGCGGTCACGCACGTCCTGCTGGATGATCCGTCAAGAGGTTATGGTATTTTTATCGAAAATATGCTCTCTGCGGCGGGGCTTTCGAGTGAATAACCTACCCATATAGTAGAAAGATTGCGTTAAGATAGCGTAAAAACAACTAAATTTTCATGCAAAAAGTTAGAAAAAGATGGTTAGATTCGACATAACTCGCTTGAAAACGCTGTCCAAATATGTTAGCTTAAAGCCATGGCAGAACGAAGACGTCACATTTTGCTGCTGAAGCTGGCCGGCTGGGTCGGCGAAAACTTGTGTGAAAAGGACGGGATGACATGGACAAGAGGATCACGGTCGTATTAGCGGACGCAAACGAGGAGTTCCGCACAGCACTGAAACAGGCATTGGAAGCAACGGGTGAGTTCGACGTAGTGGGATGCGCAGCCGACGGACTGGCTGCGGCGCAGGATATAGCGGAGCGAAAGCCGCAGCTTCTTGTGATGGATCTTTTGCTGCCGGGACTTGACGGCTTTGGCGTGCTCGAGCAGGCGGCGAAGGACAAGGTGCAGATGAAGACAGTTGTCGTCTCGGCTCTTTATCGCGATCAGATCGTGTCGCAGGCGATGAGCCGCGGCGTATCGTTCTTCATGCCCAAGCCCTGCGAGCTGACCTCGCTTTTAGACCAGATGCGCCGCGCGGTCAACGAAGGCGAGGAGAGCGAGGACGAGTCGCAGGCGCTTGAGCGCGAGGTCACGGCAGTGATCCACGAGGTCGGCGTGCCCGCGCATATCAAGGGCTATCAGTACGTGCGCGAGGCCATCGTCATCGCCGTGCAGGACATGGATGTCATCAACGCCGTGACAAAGGTGCTCTATCCCGAGGTCGCGCGCCGCTACAGCACCACGCCATCGCGCGTCGAGCGCGCGGTGCGCCATGCGATCGAGGTCGCGTGGGACCGCGGCGACCTTGAGACGCTCCAGCGCTATTTTGGCTACACGGTATCCAACACGAAGGTCAAATATGCCTAACGTGGCGTTACAAAAAACGCGCCGTCGTCATCTGCATCAATTCTCCGGATGAAGCGCGTCCAGAATTCCTTTTTTTCTTCTCGCAAGTATGTATCATATTCCGCCAGCCCATTTCGCAGCGCATCAAGGTTTGTCTTCGGCTTTTCCTCTACCGCTTCAAGGGATTTCTTTAATGTGGTGTACTCTTTCTTGTATTCGTCCAACTCAATCAAGTCGTTAAGATAAAGCGTTTTCAGCTTATCCATTTTCTTTCGTATCGCGTCCGCGCTTTGCGTGGGCTTTTTTTCTGCCTTTTTATAATAGCGATTGTTTCGCTCGGCAATTCCTTCAAGCTCATGCAATAAATAAGCTTCCAGCGCATCTTCGCGAATCCTCTTTTTGTGCTGGCACGCGGAGGTGTCAAGCATTCGCGTCCGGCATCGGTAGTAGGTATAGATCTGCTTTGCCGTTTCCGACTGCATCGTTTTCCCACACTCTTTGCAATGCAACAAGCCGGAGAACAGATAAACGCGATCTGTCTCAATTCCTGCGCAGCGCTGCGACCGCTGGCGGAGAATATCATTTACAATGTCAAAATCCTGCTTGCTCACCAGAGCGGGACAGGCATTCTCGATGCCGTACACCTCGCCGATATAAAGCCGGTTCCGGAAATAGTTTACATATTTGGTATACGCCCTGTCAATGCCCCACGTCTCAAGCATATAGCGCTTTACGCCAAGCACGCTTTGCAGCCTGATATACGCCGCAAACATATCTCGCGCGGCATCTGCCGTGCCGTTATCGATCTGGTATTGCCTGCCCTTGATGATATACCCTAAAGGGGCTTTTGACCCTGCCGGTTGGCCTTTTGCGCGTTTGCCGTCGTTGATAAATTTGATTCGCTCGCTTGTGCGGTCGGCTTCGTCCTGCGCGACGGAAAGCATGATGTTGACCTTTAATCGCCCGGACGCAGTGCGCGTTTCGTAGTCCTCTTCCGTCGCTTGCCATGTCACGCCGTACTGGTCAAGCCGCGTCTGCACGTCGTAGTACCCGGCGACATTGCGGAACCATCGATCAAGCTTGATAAACAAAATCGTGTCGACCTTCCCCGCCTTGCAATCATCCAGCAGCCGCAGGAGCGCGGGGCGCTTTTTGTACGGTTTTCTAGCGGAAATTCCCGCGTCCTCGTATATGCCTGCCACGGTCATTTTATTCGCTTTTGCATATCTTATCAGCGCGTCCCGTTGCTCTTGTAATGACAGGCCATGCCGCGCCTGCTCCTCGCTCGAGACGCGGATATACAATGCCACTCTCATAAAATCCCACTCCAATCAATGTACAAACACCACGCGGCCAGCAGAACGATAATGGCAAACATTATAGCAATCACGACGTTTCGGATACGCACTCCACGCCGCATGATCTCAATCATGTCTGCTTTTGCATCAACATGGCGTTCCAGCTCATCATTCCGCGCTTGCAAAGTTTCCTCGGTCGGCGTCAAGTGTTCGGAAATTCCGAACACCTCATCAAGGGATATCCCAAGCGCTTTGCAGATCGGCGCGACGGTGTAGATCGACGGAGATTTAGAAAACTAGGAAAAGAAGTTCTGCACGGTGGACAGCGGCACGCCGGAAGCGTCGGAAATGTCTTGATAGGTCAGTTTCAATTCTTCTTTACGGATTCTGCACACTTCTTGAATGTTCATTTACGTCACCTTAATCTTTTTCGATTTTCGCGCCGCGAAGTTGCAAGATGAGGACTTGTCGAACCACGTCGAGCGCTGTCTTATTGCAATGTTTCGGTGTTGAATTGCCAAGGTAAAGCGGAGTATGGTCAAAACAAGCAGCGGCGACCGCTTCCCGCTGGCTGCAAAAAGGCACTGCCGTTTGTTGCAGAGGGCGGCAGTGCCTTTAGTTACTTATTGCTTCTCAAGTTTTACAGTCTGCGTAACTCCCATAGCAGACACTTCGTAACTGATTACGCCGCCCTGATAGGTAAACGTCTTGGTGTCATCGCCGCTGGCGAGAATTGCCATATCGGTCTGGTCTTTATCATTTTCCGATTCCCAGGTGTACGGCTCATCCGCCGTGGTAGGGGCATCGAAAGAACCGGCCCAATAGAGGGCTTTTGTGTCTCCGTTATCAGATACCCAATACACCTCAATGGCATCTCCGGCAATAGTAGCGGCCTGCCATGCGTCCTCTGCATCGCTGTTTGTCTGCTTCCATTCTCCAACGAGATCGGGCGGAGTTCCCGGCTCGTTTTCGGGCTCGGACTGATTTGTTTTCCCGCAGGCGGTTAACATGCCGAGCGCGAGAACCGAAGACAGCGCGATAAGCAAAAACTTTTTCATTTCAACTCTCCATTTTCTTATATTTTCGACTGCACAAAGTGCAATAATCGACATATAGCCCCGTTACTATAATTATTTGGAGGGACACAAAATGTTGCGCGAAGAAGAAAACCATGCTATTCTTATTAGAGAGCGCCTAAAATCTGAGGTGCTATCACTTACTGACAGTCAGGTGGAATATGTTTTATGGAGGTTGGAATGTTTATTGCAAGAAGAGAATTAAATGATCTGCGGGAAGAAAACCGCAAACTTAAAGAACAACTTGCGGCAGAGCAAGAGAAGACGCGCCGATCTGCCATTATTGATAAGGCTGCTCTCCCACAGTGCAAAAGCCTTGCTTGCGCTGGATGCAAGTATGTTGTAGGACGGTACACCATTAGGAATGGATATTATATCCTTGGATGCGGGAAAGATAATCCTTGCAAAGAGTATGAACCGAGCGAGCTAACAGCAGAAAAGGTTAAATCTATCCGAGAAGCGCTGCTACAGCAATGGCAGTCGTAATAGCGTAAGGAATCCAGAACATAAAAAGCTCTTTCCGCTGTTTCTCAATATAATCCCGACCGGCTAAAGTGATGCGAACAAATTCTGTTGCATCAACGCTTCCTCCCGCGCCGTCTGCGGTTCCGCCCTCATCAAATATCGTTACCATCTTATCCATTTTAAGATAAGTAACATACTTGTTGGGCTGGTTAGGTTTAATCGGTTTGGAATCGTCTTTTTTAGTCAGCTGGTTTATTTCGTCCATACTGATTGATTCAGAATTATATAGTTTTTTCAAAATTTTATAAGCGGTCTTTTCCATACGTCACTTATTTTCCTTTGCCCATTCCACGACACCTAAAAGTTTGGTGCATTGTTCATCGGTCAAATTCGCAATAGCGTCATATAGTTTTTGCCGCGCTGCGCTTAAGCCCTCGCCCTCTGTGGCGGGGGCTTTTTTTGCGTTTTCTGCGTTTTTATTTGACGTGGGGACAACATCATCGTCACGCATTATGTCCTCAACGGACACGCCCAACTCAGAGCATACTGCGTTTAAGTTGGAATAGTTGGGGACTCTCCCATTTTTCCCCCATTTTCCAATAGTCCCATTTCCGAGCCCGAGTTTGGTTTCCAATGCAAATAAAGTTGTCTTTTGAGCTTTGCAAACTGCTTTTATTTTATCTGCAATAATCATAATAGTATTTAGACAAAAATCCGAAAAACTTCTTGACAATTAGACTTAAGTCTGATACACTTAGAATTGTGGAGGGTACAGAAAAGCAAGCCCCTCACAAGACGGACTATAGAAAAAGCCTAATTTGTAACTGCACATTCATTTTAGACCATTTTCTAATAGTTTGTCAATAGGCGAGTAGCATTTAGTCGAAATTTTCTATGCTACGCCATAGAAAATTCGCATTGTCTTTGACAATGCGAATGAGTGTGAAAGGAGGGTCGAGAGTGATTTATGAGAACGTCAAGCGCCTTTGCGATGAGCGAAATATCAGCATTTGGGCGCTTGAGAGAGCGTGCGGCATCGCAAATGGCGCGATTGGGAAGTGGAATGGCAAGAGCGCCGCTCCGCGTGTCGATACGCTTTCTGCCATTGCCGACTACTTTGGCGTTACCGTGGACGCGCTGCTGAAATCCAGCGATGGGCAGTAAAAAATGCCCCGCCCAATGTTGCAGCATCGAGCGGGGCGGGTGGGACAAATCTCACCACAAGATATTGTGTCCGTGCTTATTGTAGCACGGAGGGAAGGAAAAGGCAATGAGAAAAAAGCCAGAGTACAAAATCATTTGGGTCACGCCCCCAGACCCTGAAAAGCTGGGGACGATCATGGGCGAGATTTACGCACGCGGTCACGGCCTTGAGTTTGTCGGCCTTGTGCCGAACGAAAAGAAGGGAGAAAAGCATGGCTGATACGTTGTTTTTTGGCGGCATCGCCGCTGCGGTGATTGCGCTCAACGACTGCGACTTCAAGACGGGGCTTGCCGTTATCGGTGCGTGCGCGGTGTGTAAGGTGCTGTATGAGCTACTGCCGTTCCTCGACAGGGGGTGCAGACGGTGAAATGCGAGCTGTACCATGACAACTTCCAGAATTTTAAGAAATACGGAATCCCAAAGGCGCAGCTCGTGATCGCGGACATTCCCTACAACATCGGCGCTGATGCTTACGGGAGCAACCCGACGTGGTACATCGGCGGCGACAACAAAAACGGCGAGAGCAAAAAGGCAAAGAGCAGCTTTTTCAACTCTGATGGCTATTTCAAGATCGCTGAATATATGCACTTCTGCAACCGCCTTTTGAAGAAAGAACCGAAGGAGAAAGGGCAAGCCCCGGCAATGCTTGTTTTCTGCGCGTTCGACCAGATGCAGACCGTTATGGAGTACGGGAAGCAGTACGGATTTAAGAACAGCTACCCGATGTTTTTCTGCAAAAACTATTCCGCGCAGGTGCTTAAAGCCAATATGCGAGTAGTAGGTGCGACGGAGTTTGCGGTAGTGCTTTACCGTGACAAGCTCCCGAAATTTAACAACGGGCGCGAGATCGGCGAAGATGGGAAGCCGATTCGCGGCACTGGGAAGATGGTTTTTGACTGGCAGAAGTGGGAACGCGACGGGAAGGACATTCCCAAAATCCACCCCACGCAGAAGCCGGTGAACGTGTTGAAACGGCTGATTGAAGTTTTCACGGATCCCGGCGACGTTGTGATTGACCCATGCGCGGGAAGCGCGACCACCCTCCGCGCGGCGTATGAACTGGGGCGAAATGCTTACGGGTTTGAGATCGACAGGAATTTCTACAAGGCGGCGCAAGAAGAAATGCTCGCCCCGCTGTTTGAGAAGCCCACACAAATCACGATGGAAGAGGTGACATGATGAGAAGGCACGACAAGCGAACGAGAGAACAGCGCAAGGCCGACGAATCGGCACTGTTTGCTGCCGGATGCTTTGGATTAACGTTGATCCTCATCGGCATTGCGTTACTGCTTACCGGCTGCTCGCTGGTTTTGCTGAGTGTTGATGCGAAAGACGTTGATGAGCCGGAAGCGCCTGTTGTCGAAGAGTATGACCCAGCGTGGGACATTCCTGCGACCGAAAGCGCGGTGTGCAACGACGTGTTTCTTGGAGAGTTTACGCTGACGGCCTATTGCCCCGGGCGCTGCTGCTGCGGCAAGTGGGCAAGCGGCTACACCGCGACCGGCACGCTGGCGACCGAAGGACGCACGATCGCGGTCGACCCCAAGGTGATCCCCTACGGCACGCACGTCCTGCTGATCTGGCCGGACGGCACGCAGCACAGCTACATCTCGGAGGATTGCGGCGGCGGCGTAAACGGCAACCACATCGACGTGTTTTTCAACGACCATCAGGCGGCGCGCGTCTTCGGCGTGCAGAGGGCAATGGTGTATTTGGAGGCGGAGGAATGATGCACTGCGAATCGTGCGGCGCGGATTTCCGAGAGCCAGCTCTTTATGCATACCGCGAAAATATGGACGATGAGAACTGGACGATTACCACTCAAACCGTGTGCCCTTATTGTGGCACAGACAATATTACGGAGGTAAAAGATGAATCTTTATCAGATTGATTCCGCGCTTGCGGAATGTGTAGATGCCGAGACCGGTGAAATCCTTGACGTTGAAAAGCTCTTGGAGCTGAACATGGCAAGAGAGCAGAAGATCGAGAACATTGCGCTTTGGATTAAAAACGACGTCGCCGAAGCAAAGGCGATCCGCGAAGAAGAGAAGACCCTTGCGGCGCGCAGACAGGCTTTAGAGCGCGCGGCAGAGAGCAAGAAAAAATATCTTGATTCTGTGCTGAACGGCGAGAAGTTTTCCACCCCCCGATGCTCCATCAGCTACCGCAAGACCACGAGCGTTGAGGTCTCCGACATGGGCGCGGTGGTGGCGTGGATGCTCGCCAATGGTCACGACGGCGAGGTTACTTACAACGCCCCCACGGTGAGCAAGACCGACCTTGCCCCGCTGCTGAAAAGCGGCGCCGAAATCGACGGTGCAACGCTCGTGCAGGGCATGAGCATGGGGGTGAAGTGATGGAGTACAACTTTGGCGAGAACGTAGAGGAATACAGCCAAAAGCAGGGGAAGAAAATCCCAGTTTGGCAATCCGACAAGTACAAAGAGAGCAAGAAAAAGGCTTGCGAGATCATCGAAAGCGGGAAGTATGGACTTTCCCCCGCAGATTTTTGGATTCTGATGAACGAGACGAAAAGCGGCAAGATGGGTTATACAGGTCTGATTATCTCTCACAACGGCTGCTTGAAAATCAACGACAAATTGGAAAAGCCGTTTAATCCGATGTCCGTTACCGAAGATAAGTGCGGATACGGCGGCGCGCTGGTTTTTACCTATTGCGATAAAGACCAGGGATTATATGAGGTTGGCGAAGTCACACAGAAAAACTGCAAGAACGATTATCCGTATGCGATGGCGTTTAAGCGTATGTTTGACCGCGTTGTGCTGAAACTTTCCAAGCTCGCTTATTCCGGCATTTACAGCGAAGCGGAGAGTGATTCGTTCCGCGACCCGGTTGATGATACCAGGACCCCGAGCAATGGAAAATTAGAAAAACCGCCTAAGCAGGATAAGAAGCCGAGTAAGGAAGAGATGGCCGCATTTAACGCGCAGTACAAGCGAGAGGTCAAGAAAAATACTTGCAAGGACTGCGGAATGCCTATCTACCCGGTGACGCACGGCGGCAAGTTATATTCCGTTGCCGAGATTGCGGAGAACGCGATAAATACCTATAAAGCGCCGCTCTGTTGGTCGTGCATGATGGCGAGGAGAAAAGCGAATGAAAGCCCGACTTCATGATTTATCCCTTGCGCGCGATGGTAGGTATTTACTCACCATCGCTACGCGGGAGAACGTCGGCACACTGTACGACGAGCTGCACGAGGTAGACGTTGACGTGACCGTCAAAAAGCACCGTGAAAAACGAAGCCTCGATGCCAATGCTTACTCATGGGTGTTGCTGGATAAGCTCGCAGAAGCCACAGGAACGCCCAAGAGCGAGATTTACCGCCGAGAGGTGCGGGACGTTGGCGGCAACACAGAAACCGTCTGCGTGCGCGAGAAGGCCGTGCAGAAGCTATGCGACGGCTGGAACAAGAATGGTATCGGCTGGCAGACGGAAGTGATGGACAGCAAAATTGACGGCTGCAAGAATGTGGTGCTGTATTACGGCTCGTCCACCTTTGACACAAAGCAAATGTCACGCCTGATTGACAACATCACGCAGGACTGCAAGGAGCTGGGCATTGAGACACTGACCCCGCAACAGCTTGACGCACTAAAGGAGGAATGGGGCAGATGACTAAAAGCATCATGCAGGGCAAAAGAGAATGCTATATCTCAGGATTCTCGACGAACCTCGCGCGGCATCACATTTACGGTGGTGGCCGTCGGCAACTATCCGATATTTGGGGCTGCTGGGTGTGGCTGCGTGCCGACTGGCACAATATGGCCGATTACGGCGTGCACGGGAAAGACGGTCACGAGCTGGATATGCGGCTGAAACGCGAGTGTCAGAAGCGGTTCGAAGAACTTTATGGACACGATACTTTTATGGCTGTATTCAAGAAAAACTATTTGGAGGACGAATCATGTTAAACAGAGTTTGCATCATGGGTCGCATTACGCGCGATCTGGAACTGCGACGCACGCAGGACGGAACGGCGGTCACGAGCTTCACCGTTGCCGTCGACGACGATTTCAAGAGCAAAGCAACCGGAGAGAAGAAAACCTATTTCCTCGACGTGGTCGCGTGGCGACAGTCGGCTGAGTTTGTCTGCCAGTATTTCGGCAAAGGCCGCATGGTCGTGGTCGAGGGCAAGCTCACCGTCCACGACTGGAAGGATAAGGACGGCAACAATCGCCGCAACACCGAGATCATCGCCGACAATATCTACTTTGGCGACAGTAAGCGCGCCGATACAGCCGCACCGCAATACGCCACAGAGAGCGCCGCAGGCGACTTTGCGGTGATCAGTGAGGACGACGGCGATCTACCGTTTTAAGGCGGTGGAGGCATGGCAAGAAACTATGCAGCACTCCCCTATGACTATTTAGAGGAGATGGATGCGCTCAACGATGCAGAGTTCGGTCGGCTAACGCGGGCATTGCTGGTTTACAGCATGACGGGAGAGCAGATAGCGCTTTGTGGCAATGAGAGATTCTTTGTCAAACGCATGATGGCGCAGGAAGACCGCTTTAAGGCAAGCTATGACGATATTGCTACAACGAGGAGCGAAGCTGGCAAGGCTGGGGCTGCCGCAAGATGGCAAAATGGCAAACGCATTTTTGCTAATGGCAAAAATAGCAAAGCCATGCCTGCCAATGGCAAAAATGGCAATACCGAAACCAATACCGATACCAATACCGAAACCAATATCCAGCTATCTAACGATAGCAAGGGAGAATATTGCGCTGAGCCGCAAGCGGCTGACGCGCCGCCGGTGATTTCTTTGCCGCTGAATGACGGGACTTTTTTCGACGTGTCGGAGAACGACAGGGCCAAATGGTCGCAGCTCTATCCGAACGTTGACGTTCTACAACAGCTCAGACACATGGCGGGGTGGTGCGATGCAAACCCTACCAAGCGAAAGACGCGCGGGGGGGTTAAGCGTTTCATTACTAATTGGCTCGCCGAAGAGCAGAACAAGGGCGGCAAAGCACCGCAGAATAGGCCGTTTGTCGGCGGCGATGTATTCGCCGAGATGTTGGAGGAGGAAAAGAACCGTGGAAAGAGCTGACGTAATTAGCCTTTTAGGGCGATTAAAACAGGCCTATCCGCAGGCCTATGCCAAGATGACCAGAGCAGAAGCCGAAGAGATGGTTGCCCTCTGGTCGGACATACTGGGCAGTGAAGACCCTACCGAGTCGATGGACGCAGTGAATGCGCTGATTGCCGAGGATGCGAGGGGATTCCCCCCGAAGGTCGGACAAGTGCTGGCAAAGATCAGGGGAACAGCTTCCCCACACGTTTCGGTGGCGTGGATGAAGCCATACATCGAGCGGATAGCCGAACAGGAGGCATTCATGCCGAGCGTATCGCGCTATGCGAGAGAACACGGGATGACGTGGGAAGCGGCGGCTGCCGAAATAGGAGGATGACGCATGGAGCGAGTAGTTTCATTTACCGTAGATGGAAGACCTGTACCGAAGGGTAGACCATGCGTTACGCGGCATGGGACGTATACGCCGAAAAGCACGCAGATTTTCGAGGCTGCAGTTCGCACAGCGTGGCTTAAGACGGGGGAAAAGCCATTTGAGGACGGAGAAGCGCTGGATGTCATGGTTAACGCTTATTTTCCCATCCCATCTGGAACACCGAAGAGGGAAAGGGATGGATTGCATTTAACCCCGTACCTTAAGCGCGGCGATATCGACAACATCATCAAGGCGGTATTGGACGCGCTCAACGGATATGCCTATAAGGACGATTCTGCCGTGTTTAGCGTTTGCGGGAGGAAGTTTTACACGGACGGTGAGCCGCTTACGGTGGTGACGATCAGCAGCGTGGAGGTCGACCATGAGCTTTGAGCACTGCCACTTCTGCCTGCCACCCGTGCGCTATCCCGGCTGCCAAGACCATTGCCCGTATTATGCGGAGGATATTGCGAAGGCCCGGGTGGCGAAAGCCGAAGAGAAGCGGCAGACGCAGGCAAAAGAGGATTATTTGGGAGCGCGCCAGTTCAAAACGCGGCGCATGCAGAACTTGAAAAAATAAAAGGGAGCAAGAAAAGATGTTGACAGAAAAAGAGTTGGGCGAACGGCTCAAAAACGTTCGAAAAATGCGAAATATCAGCCAGTTTCGGATGGCCGATATGATGGGCACAGAACAGTCATTCATTGCCAAACTCGAAAAGGGCGCGAGCTATCCGAAGGTGTCGACGCTGTATAGATACGCCGAATGCGTTGGCTTGACGTTAAGCGATATTCTGGCGGAATCCCCCCCGGCGAAAAAAGGCATGCTGTCGCCGGAAGAGATCGGCGAGAACATCAAGAAATGGAGTGCGCTGCGGGGCATGAGTATCAAGGGGCTTGCAGAAAAGGCGGGATTATCGCGCAGTAGCATCTTAAACCTCAGAGAGGGACGATGCATCAGCTACATGCCGACGTATCAGTACATTGCCGAAGCGATGGGCGTGACCGTCGGGACGCTGCTCGGAGAGACGGGCGGTGCGGAATGATCTCAAAACGCATTTACATGAAACTCGATTGGGGTCACGCCGGGATCCCTGTGTGTGTGGCAGATTCACCAAGCGAGTTAGCCCGTCTATGCGGCACGTCGCTTTCCACGGTATCACATGCAGTCGCGAAATCGCAGAAGAACCCTGCCGGGAAGTCTTGGTATGTTGGAGTTTGGACACGTTGGAGCAACCGAGAATACAAGGAATATTTCGGGGAGGTGCACGCATGAGCAAGGTCATGAGACCGAAAACGCCGTTTGAGTTCTGCGCTTATCCGGTGCTCAAGGAAGCGTTGGAAACGATGAACTATAACCAAACAGTACTGGCGCAATCCCTCGGCACGTCGCAGTTTACGGTGTCGGCGTGGGCGCGCGGCGACAGAGATGTGACGGTGCGGCTGCTGCTGGCGCTGGAAGACCTGACGGGGATGACATTCCGGGAGCTGTTCGGGGAATGCGAGGGGCGGAAATGACCGGGTATAGCAGTCAGCCGATCTCGCAGAGAGCGGCGAAAGAGCTGCTGGCGCTCCCACTCGAAGACAAGGCGCTTTTGAGCCGCGAGAAGATTGAGCAATGGTACAGCGCATGGGACGGCAAGTGCTACGTCAGCTTTTCCGGCGGGAAGGATTCAACGGTGCTCGCCTATCTGGCCGCACAGGAGCTATCGCGCTATCGCACGCCGATTTATCCGCTGACGCTGGTATTTGTCAACACAGGGCTTGAGTATCCTGAGATTCAGCACTTCGTCAACGACTATGCGGCGTGGCTGCAAAAGCAGTTCCCGCGGATCGACGCGCAGCTTGCGCGGCTGCGGCCGAAGCTCAACATCCGGCAGGTGGTGACAAGGTACGGCTATCCCGTCATCGGCAAAAAACAGGCGCGCTTTATCCGCGATTTACAAAACGCGCACGGGCAGAACGATGCAACGGTCAATCTGTATCTGACCGGATACAACCGGAAGGGCGTTTACTGCTCGACGATGAAACTGGCGGACAAGTGGCATTATCTCAAGGATGCGCCGTTCCACATTAGCGAGCAATGCTGCGACGTGATGAAAAAAGCACCCGCCAAGCGATACGAAGCTACGAGCGGATGTGTGCCGTTTACCGCGATGATGGCGAGCGAGAGCCAGCAGCGAGAAAAAGAGTGGAAGCGCACGGGCTGCAACGCCTTTGACGGCAAGCGCCCCATGAGTAAGCCAATGAGCTTCTGGACAGATCAGGACGTGCTTGCGTTCCTAAAGGGCGAAAACATCCCGTATTGCAGTGTATACGGCGACATCGTGGCGAGCGACGGGGAAAATGATTATCCGTCAACGCTCATCGAAAAGCCGCTGCATTGCACGGGCTGCCAGCGCACGGGCTGCATGTTCTGCGCGTTCGGTGCTCATCTCGAAAAGGGAGAAAACCGGTTTGAGCGCATGAAGCACACGCACCCGAAGCATTACGACTTTTGCATCGGCGGCGGGGAATGGGACACGGATGGGCTATGGAAGCCCAATGAAAAGGGGCTCGGATACGGTCGGGTTCTGGATTATATCGGAGTGAGGTATTGAGATGAAGGTTTTAGTTGCCTGCGAGGAATCGCAAGAAGTCTGCAAGGCATTCCGGGCATTGGGGCATGAGGCATATTCCTGTGACATTCAGGAGCCGTCCGGCGGACACCCTGAGTGGCATATTCTGGGCGATGCGCTCAAAGCTATCGATGGAGGGCAAGTGACTACCATGGACGGGGAGACGCATGACGTCGGCATGTGGGATCTGCTGATCGCGCACCCGCCGTGCACTTATCTGACAGCAAGCAGCGCCGTCCGGCTGTTCAACTCAGATCATACCATCAAAGACTATGGCAGAGAGCAAAAGGGTTGGGAAGCGAGACAATTTTTCTTGAGTATGTTGTCTTGCGGGATCGAAAGAATCGCAGTAGAAAACCCAGCCCCGCTACGATGGTTCAAGCTGCCAAAGTATAGCCAAATCCTGGCGTCAGATCGCAAGGCGCTTATCAACGAACTATGCCAATACTGCGGGAAGTACAAACAAGCACACGAGGGCGCCTGTGACGAGTGCAGATGGAGGTGATGAAGGATGAGTAAGGCTGTTATGCTGAGCATCCGCCCGAAGTGGTGCGGAAAGATTGCCAACGGCGAAAAGACGATTGAGGTGCGCAAGACGCGGCCGAAATTGGAAACGCCGTTTAAGTGCTATATCTACTGCACGCTGCCAAAATATCCGCACGAGGACTTCATTGTGACGGACTATCCAAGGCCACAGTTTTACGGCGGCGGCAAGGTCATCGGCGAGTTTACCTGTGAAAGAATCGCCCTTATTGCATACGATGGCGGCGAGTTAAGTAGTACAACAAATGCCGCCTTTTCCCCCGCGACGTGCTTAACTCCGTCAGAAATTATAGCTTATATCGGCGATAAGGGGCGTTGTTACGGCTGGCATATGTCCAACTTGCGCATTTATGATACGCCGCGCGAACTGAGCGAGTTTCGCCGCGCGTGCCCAAACAGTTGGTATTGTGAAAGCTGCGCCATGTACTGGGAAAACAACGGCACTTGCGGAAACGAGAGATTGCAGCTTAAGCGCCCGCCGCAGAGCTGGTGCTATGTGGAGGAGATGAAGAATGTTTGAGTTAAAATCCTGCCCGTTTTGCGGAGCCAAGGGCGTTATGCAGAGAAACGGTCACTGCTTTCGGGCATGCTGCCCAAATAGAGACTGTCCAATCGAACCGAGAACACATTGGTACCTGAATCATCTATTAGCAATCGAAGCATGGAACAGGAGGGCTGACAATGGCTGAATATATTGACCGCGCTGTTGCCGTATCACAAGCTAATTTTATACATGGCCGCTGGGACGATGTGTATGTGAGCGCTGCTACACTGATGGCAATCCCTGCCGCTGACGTTGTGCCGGTGGTGCATGGGCAGTGGATTGAAGATGAGAGTGGAATTATTATCTGCCCAAAGTGCAAACGGGGATATAACCTGATCGCCAAATTTACCAACTACTGTCCTGCATGCGGGGCGAAGATGGACGGAGGTGCTGATAATGGCTGAATACATTAAGCGCGAAGCGGCGGTGAAAGCTGCGAATGAATGGGTAAGCGAGGCGTGCAAGGAACCAGTGATGCGGTTAAGCCGGTTGTTTGATAAATTGCAAAAAGTGCCCGCCGTTGATGCCGTGGTCGTTACTCGGTGCAAGGACTGCAAGTATCTTGTTAACGCGACGGTTAACGCTAACGGTTTTCTCATCTGTGACATTAACGATATGGAGATCACGCCGGACGATTTTTGCAGCTATGGCGAATCAAAGGAGAGCACACATGCTGACGATCACGATTAAAGCCAACGTCCCCGCCGCTGACGCGCAGGGCATCAAGGAGCGAATCGCCATGGACATTGAGCGATACGGAGACGTGAAGGTCGTGAGCATCGTAAGCGACCGGGGGCGAGAAGAACAATTACGAATGAAATAACGCCTGCGGGCGAAAAAGAAAGGAATTTTGCTATGAAAAAGTACATTGGAACGAAACTTATCGAGGCGGCACCGGCTATCCGCAAGGGCGGCAAGGTCTATGAGAAGACCCAGCCCATCCCGAGAAGCATGGAATCCGAGGAAGACGGCTACAAAGTCCGCTATCCTGATGGCTATGAATCTTTCAGCCCGAAGAAGGTCTTCGAAGAGGCGTATCGCCCGACTGACGGGCTGAGCTTTGGACTTGCTATCGAGGCGGCAAAGAAGAGGATGAAAATCGCACGCCGCGGTTGGAACGGTAAGAACCAGTACGTTGAGCTTGCGGAGCGCATCAGCTACGAAAACGCTGCGCACGAGGTAATCAATGCTAAGCACGAGGCCATCGGCAACAAGGCGCTCGCCTTCATTGGTACGTCCGGCGTGCAACTCGGCTGGCTGGCTTCGCAGGCCGACATGCTGGCTGATGACTGGATGATCGTCGGGGAAGCGGTGGCCGAATGAGCATCAACATCAAGAAGTACACCAAAGACCAGATGGCGAAGATGGTGGAGGACGCGCAGGAGAAGACTGCGGCGCTTGAAGTGGAAATCACCGCGCTGGAAAACTGCATCGACAAGAAGAACGATCTGATTGCTGAATATGCGAACTTAAAGGTGGAGATGCAGCGAAAGAACGTTGCTTTGACCGAGCGGCTTGACCAGATGAACGGCGAGGCCATCAACAAGGCAAACGAGATCGCGAACCTGAAAGCGGACGCGGATGCGCTGCGAAACAAGCTCGCTGACACCGAGGCGGCGCTTGGGCGAGCGAATGATGAGTGCGCTTTTAAGCAAGAGGCCCTTAATGTAATGCGCAACAGGCGCTACAACGCCGAGCAGCGCGCCAATTACGCAGAAACCCACCCGTGGCGAAACCTGTGGGCGTGGGGCAAAAGAAAGCTCGGTGGTGAGAGGAATGAGCACGTTTCCTGACCGGCTGCGCAGATTGCGCGAACGCCATCAGCTAAAGCGCTGCGTATTATCTGAGCTGTGCGGGCTGAATCGCAATACCATCAAGCGGTATGAGATGGGGACGCAGAAACCATCAATGGACGCGCTGATAAGCATTGCTGACTATTTCGGCGTGTCGATTGATTACTTGCTTGGAAGGTCGGACTATCCAAAAAGTTTATAAAAATATTTTGCAAAACTCACTTATAAGTGAGTCAGGGCGTTGCAATCATGAGAAAATTGAATCGCAGAGGTGTAAAAGCCTTTGCGGTTCTCTCATTTATGGCGTTAAACCTCCTGCGCCATAGCGGGGCGCGGTGCTTTTCATCTTTTCACACCGTCCCCGCAACATGCAGATGTAGCTCAAGCAGAGCGCGTGCCGATTTAGGGAGCACGGGGTGTTGGTTAGATTCCAGCCGCCTGCACCAGAGGCCGGGTAGCGCCCGGACAATGTGAGACCGTTGTCGTCATGGCTCACACGGAAATGACAATGCTCGCTGAAAACTGCGCTTGTCTTGATGCGTCAAGACCGGTTTGACCTGACGGAATAGGGGCTACGACTTTTCGGAGCGTAGTTGCCGGTAGCATATGACAATCTAAGCGAGAAAGACGATCATATATGCGGCGCGCAGAAGCAGAAGCGAAAGCAATGGCTATAGGCAACATTGCGGACGTGTGGCGGCTCAATACCGCCTCGCCGCTCCAAAAGAGGAGAGCCGCTGCCTTTGGCAATGGGAAAAGCCCGCCTGAAAGTGCGGCAATAATGGTTCGCGCGAGCATGGGGTGAGCGATTAAATCAGGCCAAATCGGCGACAACACCGGGCGAGCCTGAGCCAGTAAGTGTATGCCCTTCGGGGCGGGTAAAGTCTGCTATGTAAGGCCAAGGGGCGGGGGCTGGTAGCAAATAAAAGTGCGAGGTGGTGACAATGGCTGCGCGTCTGACAGACCGGCAGAAAAAGAAAATACTGGCGGACTATGTGCAGACAAACAACTATTGCGCCACAGCGAAAATCAACGGCGTGTCCGCGACGACGGTTAAGAACCTCGTGCGGGCGAATGCCGACATTGTGGAAAAGTGCGAACAAAAAAAGGAAGAGAACACCGCCGATGTGATGGAGTACATGAACGACCACAAAGACCTTGTGTGTTCGTTCATCGGCAAGGGGCTTGAACTGCTCAATGACCCGGAAAAGCTGGCGGCGGCAAATCTCAGCCAAATCACAACGGCGATGGGGACGCTGATTGACAAGTGGGCGATGATCGGCGGCAGTCCTGCCGACACGGTGAGGGAAGACGCGCTCAGTCAGAGCCTAAAGGAAATGGCAAAGGAGCTTGAGAGTGACACATGAATACAGAATTAATGTTTTCCAGTAAAACAGACTTATGGGAAACGCCACAAGATTTGTTTGATAAACTGAATAATGAATTTCAATTTACACTTGATGTGTGTGCAACTCCAGAAAATGCAAAATGCGACAAGTTCTATACGGAGGAACAAGACGGACTGGAACATCCGTGGAAAGGAACCGTGTGGTGCAATCCTCCATATGGGCGCGGCATCGGGCAATGGGTGAGGCGAGCGTTATTTGCATCCGTTAGCGGGTCTACCGTCGTAATGCTACTTCCTGCCAGAACAGATACAAAATGGTTCCACGATTACATATATAAAAGAAACAATGTGGAAATTCGGTTTATTAGAGGACGATTAAAATTTGGCGGGAGTAAAAATTCTGCTCCATTTCCGTCTATGGTAGTTGTATTTATGCCACATGATTAGCCAAAAGCAAGCAAAAATCCTCGCCTTTCCCTATTCCAAGTATGACGCGCTGATCTGTGACGGCGCTGTGCGTTCCGGCAAGACCTCCATCATGATGTGGGCGTTCGTCCGCTGGGCGATGGAGAATTTCAGCGGTCAGCGTTTCGGCGTGTGTGGACGCACGGTGGATAGCTGCACCAAGAACATCATCGTGCCGTTTACGGCGATGAGTTTGGCAAAGGAACGCTATATCATCCGCTGGCGGCGCGGCGACAAGGTGATGGAAGTGCGGCGCGGATCCGTGACGAATTACTTTGAGGTGTTCGGAGGCAAGGACGAGGCAAGTTATACGCTGATCCAAGGCCGCACGCTGGCGGGGGTACTACTTGACGAGGTGGTTCTGATGCCGCGCTCGTTCGTGGAACAGGCATTGACCCGCTGCTCCGTTGACGGCGCAAAGCTGTGGTTTTCCTGCAACCCGGGAAGTCCACAGCACTGGTTTTATACAGAGTGGATACAGCGGAACAAGGAGCGAAACGCGCTGTATCTGCATTTTGAAATGACGGACAACCCCGGCTTATCTCAAAAGACGCTGGAACGCTATCAGGCAATGTTTTCCGGCGTGTTCTACGACCGATACATTCGCGGTCTGTGGGTGGTAGCCGAGGGGCTGATCTATCCCATGTTTAACGAGAGCTGCATTGTGGACGAGTTGCCGGAAAAGGGAGAATACTATGTGTCCTGCGACTATGGAACACTTAACCCGTTTTCCGCAGGGCTGTGGCGCTGGGACGGCAAGACGGCAACGCGCATCCGCGAGTATTACTATTCCGGGCGCGAGAACCAGAAGAACAAGACGGACGAGGAATACGCTGACGAGATCGAAAAGCTCATCGGCGAGGCGGATGTCAAAAGCATCATCGTTGACCCGTCTGCCGCCTCGTTTATCGAGGTTTTGCGGCGACGCGGTTATATGGTGCGAAAGGCCAACAATGACGTAACCAACGGCATTATGACTACGGCGCGATTTTTGCAGGACGGCATTCTCAAGGTGCATCGCGGCTGCAAAGACTGCATTCGAGAGTTTGGACTGTATCGGTGGGACGAAAAATCCACAGATGACAGGCCAATCAAGGAAAACGATCACGCAATGGACGAGACGCGGTATTTTGCTTATACGGTCCTGAAGAACAAGGCGTATCGGCGCGAGTATACACCACTTTGGAACAGATAGGACGGTGAGCGGCTATCAAAACATATAATGACCTTGTGGCGGCCGGTGAAAACGAGCAGGCGCGCATTGAGTTTATCCGCAGCGCGATCAATGACCACAAAGAATCAAAAGAGTACAGAATCGCAAGCGAAGCGCGGTTATATTTCAACAGAGAAAACCCGACGATCAATCACTATCAAAAACTGCTGTATGACATGCAGGGGCGCGCACATGTAGACATTTGGGCGGCGAATCATAAGCTGTCCAGCTCGTTCTTCCGAATGGCAGTTACGCAGAAAGTATCGTATCTTCTGGCAAACGGAGCGACATTTTCGAAAGAAGAAACGAAGAATGCCTTGCCGGTGGACTTCGACCAAAAGCTAACGAAAGCTGCGCGATACGCAAAAATCGGCGGCGTATCTTACGGATTCTGGGATTTAGAGGATATCCATATTTTCTCTATCCTTGAATTTGCACCTCTGCTGGATGAAGAAGACGGCGCGCTGAAAGCCGGTATCCGCTTTTGGCAAGTTGCACAGGATAAGCCGTTGAGAGCGACGCTGTACGAAATGGACGGCTTTACCGAGTATTTCCAGCCAAGCGGCGAAGATATGGTCGTTATGCAACCAAAACGTAGCTATAAGCTAATCGAGCGAAAGGCAGATGTCGGTGAAACCGAAATTTTCGATGGTGGGAATTATCCGGGATTTCCGATTATTCCTCTTAAAAACGATGAAGAGAAGCTTTCCGAGCTTGTTGGGCGGAAAAACACCATTGACGCGCTCGACCTTGCGGCCTCTAATATGGTCAACAATGTGGATGAGGGGAATCTGATTTATTGGGTGCTTTCCAACTGTGCCGGAATGGACGATTTGGACGATGCCCGATTTATCGAGCGACTGAAAACCACGCACGTTGCTCACGCCAACGGCGATGACGGTGCAAGGGCTGATGCTCATACGATTGAAGCCCCTTACGAAGGGACAAAAGCCACTATCGAAATGCTGGAAGAAAAGCTGTATTCCGACTTCATGTGCTTGAACACAAAGGAGATTGCGGCGGGTAGCCAAACCGCAACGGCAATCAAGGCACGTTATGCAGACCTCGATCTCGATACCGACTATTTCGAGGAACAGGTCATTGACTTTGTGACTGGCCTTTTCAAAATCGCCGGAATTGATGACAAGCCGACTTTTACGCGAAACAGAGATATTAACGCTCTGGAAAACGCACAGACGATTTCTATGCTCGCCCCGTATTTCGATGATGAGTACATGACGAAAAAGGCACTTGATATCAACGGCGATGGAGACCAGTACGAGGACATGATGAAGCGGAAAGCGGCAGAAGAGATTGACCGAAGCTTTGCGGAACCGGATGCGCCGGAGGTGAGCGGCGATGGCGACCAGTGATCTTGGGCATCAACTGACCGACAAGGAGCTTGCAAAGCTGGAACGGCGTATTGCAAGGCTGTACCGTGAGGCTGGGGAAGAGCTGCAAGCGACCATCGACGCATATTTTGAGCAATTCAAAAAGCGCGACGAGGAAATGAAGGCGCTGATCGGCACCGTGCAGAACGGTAAGGAATGGACGGAGGCCGACTATAAGCAATGGCGGCTGAACCAGATTGGGCGCGGGGAACGCTATCAGGCTATGCGGGACAAAGTAGCTCATCGCGTGACCGACGCAAACGCCGTGGCGGTGTCCTATACCAACGATGCAACACCCGGTATTTACTCTCTCAACCGCAACTATTCGGCCTACACCATCGAGCAGGTCGCGGGCAACGTCGGCTTTGACCTGTGGGATGAGCAGACGGTCAAGCGTCTCATGGTAGAGCAACCGGATTTAATGCCATATTATCCGCCGAAACGCGCCTTAAATCGCGGTATCGACCTCTCGTATGGCAAGAAGCAGATCACGGCAAGCGTCACCAGCTCTATCTTGCAGGGGAAGAGCATCAAGCACATGGCGGATGACCTGCAAAAGCGGATCACCACCATGAGCCGAGACAGCGCAATTCGCACGGCCAGAACTGCCGTGACCGGCGCGCAGAACGCCGGACGCATGGATAGCTATGCGGCGGCGGAGAAGATGGGGATTAAGCTCAAAAAATGTTGGCTGGCTACGCTGGACGCGCGTACACGCCACTCTCATGCCATGCTTGACGGCGAACAAGTGGCGCAGGACAAGAAGTTTTCTAACGGGTGTCGCTTTCCCGGCGACCCACAAGGGCCACCGTGGGAGATATATAACTGCCGCTGTACGCTGATTGCCGCCGTGGAGGGCGTAGATACCTCATCGGCGCAGAGACGCGCCAAAAACGCCGATACGGGGCAAACAGAGGTCGTTTCTAATATGTCCTATGCTGAATGGGCTGGATGGAAAAAGGATACAAAGCAAGTTGCAAGTGCGGCAAAATCTGCTATAATAGAAGAAAGCAAGCCGTTGCCAATCACTATTTCGGATTGCACCACGGAGACGCGGAAATATGATTTTAGTGATGGAACGGAAAACGGGACGAGAAAATCCGCAAATGCCACGGTTTATAAAACTCCAGACGGAACAGAGTTTGTATTTCCAGTGAGTTACAACAAAGCGCACCAGACGATGACCCCAGAGAAAGCGGTTGAGCTTTGGGGTAAGGTTCCAGAAAAATTACGGGATATGGGGCAAAAACAAATCATATTCCAAGATGTTCATAATCCGCAAGACAAATACTGGAGAAAGCGATACAAGAAATTCCGAGGCAGTTATGCTACGGGCGGGGATGACATCAATTTTTGGCGTTATGATCATCCGCATAACGACGATTATGTTGTGCGAACGTATTGCCATGAAATCGGGCATAAAGTTGACACGGACAATAGCGTAAATGGCACACGCTTCTCAGAGTACACATGGTGGACGGATGCAATGGCTGAAGATAAGAAGGTATCCGGTCAAAAATCGGTTACAGTCTACGGAGAAAACGCCAATTCTGAGGATTTTGCGGAAAGCGTGGCCGAATTTGTTAAAAATCCGGACGTATTCAGAAAGATGTTTCCGAACAGAGCGAAAATCATTGATATTTTCTTAAGGTAAGGCGGTGAGCGCTTATGAAAACAAAAAAGTTTTATGATGACAATGGAAAACTTGTTAAAGAGCGTGTTTACGGGAAAACACCGTCCGGTGGCGATTATTCGGAAATCTGCTATATCGATAACAATCGAATGGTTATCAGAGAGTGCAAGGAGGATGGTACGCTTATTGCTGAAACATGGGGTGAGCGATGAGCGTTACAATCCAAGATCACAGCGCGGAGGTTTCTGCTGAAATCAAGGCGGCGCTGTTGCGCGGGCTTGAAAAGATTGGGATGGTAGCGGAGGGCTACGCAAAAAAGCTGTGCCCCGTTGACACCGGCAACCTGCGGAACAGCATTACCCATGTAGTAGACGAGCAGGAACCGGCGGCTATCATCGGCACTGATTCCGAGTACGGCGGGTACGTTGAATTAGGCACGGGCATTTACGCCGAAGGCGGCGGAGGACGGCCTACACCGTGGGTGTATCAAGACGCAAAGGGCAATTGGCATTACACGCGCGGCAACAAGGCGCAGCCGTTTTTGAAACCAGCTGCCGACGACCATGCGGGGCAGTATCGGGACATTCTGGAAAGCGAGCTGAAAAATGGATAGTGAAACCATCAAGGCTATTGAAGTCATTATCAAGCGCGGCAACGATGCTGAAATACGCCGCAAAGGTGACGGGTACATCGTTTTAGAGGTTAAGAAAACAATCAAATATACTTCCGCGTAAAGGAAAACCGCCCCTTAACTGGGGCGGTACATCGGAAGATTTATTCTTTTCTGCCCTCGTGACCTCCGGGGCGGGCAATCATCAGATAGAGAAATGACGGACATTGCCGCGAGCGTCATACCATTTCCGGTCTTCGTCGCTCATTTTTGTGGTCGGGCGGAATGCGTTTTTCCCGGTCTTTTCGAAGTACCACTCCTTGCAGAGTTTGCAGGCATCTTTTGCGGTCTGCGCTTCGAGGACAACATCGGCCAAATATTCTGTGCGGTTTGCCTTGATGAAGAAATATACGGTGTACTGTTTCATGTTCTTTTTCCTTTCCGGCTTTTGCCTGTCACATTTGTTCCTTGTGAGTATATAATACCATGAGTTAACTCATAAATCAATTGTAGAAACGTACAAAGTTAACTCATAATATTTGTGAATAATGTGAGTTAACTCTTCCCGTGCGGCATGGTATAATTACCGCAAGGAGGTAACACCATGCCATACAAGGGAACAGACGCAGAAAAGAAAGCCGTAAGGGAGTACCAAAAGCGGCAAGACAACATAATGATTCGCCCGAGCAAAGAGGAAGGCGCAAGAATACGGAGTGCGGCGGCGGAAGCGGGGAAAAGCGTTCAGGCGTTTATCCTCGACATATTAAGAGAACACATCAAGTAAATAACAACTTCCGCGCAATAGGGCGCGGGAAAGGGCAATAGGAGCCAACTTGTAAGGAACGCTTACAGGTTGGCTCTTTTGTTTTCGGTAAAACCCGCGAGGTACAGCGGTTTTTATACAACGTTCGCCCCCGAAGAATTGGGGCCAAGGAAAAGGAGAACGAATAACATGGCGAAATTTACGAGAGCGGAAATCAGGAATATTCTCGGCGAGGCTTGCACCGAAGAGATCGAGAATCGCTTGGTTGCGCTGCATCTGGGCGTGGTCGACCCCCTCAAGGACGATCTCACGAAGTACAAGGCGGACGCGGAGAAGCTGCCCAGCGTCCAGAAGGAATTGGACGACCTCAAGGCAGCGGGTGACGGCGGCTATAAGGAGAAGTACGAGAAGGAACACTCGGATTTTGAAACTTACAAGTCTACCGTGACGGCAAAGGAAAGCAAGGCGGCGAAGGAAAAGGCCGTCCGGGCTTACTTTGAGAGCAAAAACATCACCGGCGCGAATCTCGACCTTGCTATGCGCGGCTGCGGCGAGGAAATGGCCGCATTGGAGCTGGACGGCGAGAAGATCAAGGACACCAAGAGCCTTGATGCACTCGTAGACGGCACCTACAAGGGACTTGTCTCCACCACGCAGACAAAGGGCGCGAATCCCGCCACTCCCCCGGCGAATACCGGCGGCAGCGGGGTCACGGCAGAAGCCTTTAAGAAAATGGGCTATGCCGACCGACTGAAGCTCAAGAAGGAAAGCCCCGAACAGTATTCGGAGCTGACGAAAAACTGACAACAAAGGAGATTAAAAACTATGGCAGATACGATTCTGACTAAACTAGCAGACCTGATCGACCCGGAAGTTATGGCTGATATGATTTCCGCTAAAATCCCCGACAAAATCCGCGTAGCACCTTTCGCAAAGGTGGATGATACCCTTTCCGGCGTTCCCGGCGACACAATTACCGTGCCGTCCTATGGGTACATCGGCGACGCTGAGGATGTCGCTGAAGGCGTGGATGTTGACATCGACAAGATGAGCACCAAGGACAAGCAGTACAAGATCAAAAAGGCAATGAAGGGTGTCGGTCTTACCGATGAGGCTGTTCTGTCAGGCTACGGCAACCCCGTGGGCGAAGCCAACGCGCAGCTGGCGCTGTCCATCGCTGCCAAAATCGACAATGACTGCATGGATGCCTTGCAGGGCGCAACGCTGACTTATGACGGCAGCGCGGCAGCCATCGGCTACAACGCTATTGTGGATGCCATCGACGTTTTCAACGAGGAGATCAACAGCGACAAGGTCATGTTCATCAACCCCAAGCAGATGGCGACCCTGCGCAAGGATGCTGATTTTATCAGCGCCGACAAGTATCAGGCAGGCGTGATGCTGTCCGGTGAGATCGGCAAGATCGCAAACACCCGCGTTGTAGCAAGCCGCAAGGTGCCGTCCATCGAGTATGAAAAGGACAACAGCACCGGCACCATTGAGATCGTCGCTGATACGACCACCGAAACCGCCACCAAAAAGCATCTGGCGACCATCCAGCCCCATTGCGCTGCTGCTCTGGTTGTCGGTGATAAGGTCAAGGCTGCTGCTGCTGCCTACTACGCTTGCCCCATCGTCAAGCTGAACGAGGACAGCGAAACCGAGGACGATGTGCCTGCCCTGACCATCTATCGCAAACGCAGCATCAACGTGGAAACCGAGCGCAAGCCGCGTAACCGCTCCACCGAGATCACCGCTGACGAGTTTTACGTTGCGGCTCTGACCAACGAAGCCAAGGTCGTGCTGGCAAAGTTCAAGAAGTAATAGGAGGGCGGCGTAATGCTTGAACAGGTCTTACGGCACTTGAACAACTGGTTCCTTGTGGAGATTCACGAGGGCACGTTCACCGTGGAGAATGGCAGCATTGCGCTGCCCTTTCTCCTGACCAATCAATATTTCCGCATCTGCGGTTCCGTATTTAACGATGGACTGCACCAGTACTCGGCGACCGACCTTACGGATGAAACCTTTACCGGGACGGTGTGGGCGCTGGCGGTGCCAAAGGCTGTGGTTGCACTTGCCGAAGATATCGCCGCGTGGCAGGAAAAGAACGGGGAGGCCGTTGCAAGCCCGTATCAAAGCGAGAGCTTCGGGGGCTATTCTTACGCCAAACGCAGCGCGGGAAGCGACGGCAGCGCGTTGAACGGCTGGCAGGACGCTTTCAGAGACCGGTTAAACGACTGGCGAAAGCTCAAGGGGGTGGAACCGTGAGTTTACTCGACGATTTTGCAAGCAAATGCGTGCTGATGGAAAAGACGCGAACGCCGGACGGCGCAGGCGGCTACATCGTCGGATGGGCCGAAGGCGCGGAATTTCTCAACTATCAAGCTCTTGACACCTCGATGGAGGCCCGCAGAGCCGAAAAAGAGGGCGTTACGTCGGTATATTCCGCGCTGGTCAACAAGACCGTTCCCATCGAGTATAACGACTATTTCCGCGACACGTCCACCGGCAACACCTACCGCGTGACCTCAAACCCCGAGGAAAAGGCCGCGCCGAGGTCTGCGGGTGCAACCATTAAGGCACTGAAATTCTTCACCGCGGAGCGAAAGGAGTTGCCAAAATGACAAAGGACAAGGCGCTCCATGCGTGGTTTTCTCAATTCCTCCCGGCCTATCCGACCTCCAACGTGCCAGATGATGCGGTTTTCCCGTGGCTGACCTATGAGCTTATCACAGGGTCATGGGAGAGCGGTGAAATCGCGCTGACGGTCAACCTCTGGTATTACACCGAGAGCGAAGCGACACCCAACGCAAAGGCACAGGAAATCAGCGATGCCATCGGCATGGGCGGCGTGCTTGTGCCGTATGATGGCGGGGCGATGTGGATCAAGCGAGGATCCCCGTGGTGCCAGAACATCGCGGATGAAAGCGATAAAAACATCAAGCGGCGGTATCTCAACATTACGGTTGAGTTCCTGTCGCAAAACTGATGAAAGGACAACGACATGAAATTTACCAAGATTCCTTCTGATGCGTTTCAGAAGCTGCAGATTAACGCTGGTATCCTGACGACCGATTTCACACCGGCTACCGGCACCATCGGCGAGGCGGGGCAGATCGGCGCAACGACCGGCGGCGTCAACTTTACCGCCACGCCGGCCTATTCGGACTTTGGCGAGGATATCGACAACTGCCCCAAGAACATGAAGGAGCTGAAAAAGCTCGATTCGTGGGAGGTCAAGATGACCGGCACGTTTGTCAATGCCGATACCGCCATTGCAAAGCGGCTGTGCGGCGCGGCTGACATCGGGACGACCGACACGACCAAGGTCACGCCGCGCAACGACCTCAAGGACGCAGACTTTGACGATATCTGGCTCGTGGGCGATTATTCCGACAAGAACGGCGAAACTAACGGCGGCTTTATCGCCATCAAGCTGCTCAACGCGCTTTCCACGGGCGGCTTCCAGCTTCAGACGAGCGACAAGGCCAAGGGCCAGTTTGCGTTTGAGTTTACCGGGCACTACTCCATGAGCGCGCAGGACACCGTTCCTTTTGAAATTTACATCAAGGCCGGCACGGCGGAGGCGTAAATGAGACTTTCCGACATTCAGGGCGAGCGCGTCTTTGACGTCATCGCGGATATCATCGACCCGATTGCCAACATTGCGGAGGATGATGCGGCATCCGCGCTGTTTAAGCGCGAGAAACTGCCGGATGGCATGACGGTGAAGCAGTTTGCGACGCAGAGGGCGCGAAAAGCGCTCCCTGCGCTGCTCAAGGGCCACAAAGGCGACATCATCGCCATTCTTGCCTCTATTGAGGGCGTGAGCGCGGAGAGCTACAAGGGCGCGCTGAACCTCGTCAAGCTGATGCAAGACGCAACGGAACTTTTGAACGATGAAGCATTCGGCGCGCTTTTTCTCTCAGCGCAGAGCGGGAAATCCTCTGGCTCTGCGCAGGAGAATACCGAGGGCAAAGGCGAGTAAGGCCGTTCCTGCGGTACTGTGTGGCGCGGCTCAATGAGAGAGCGAAAACCGAGGCGTACCGCATCTATGTGACCGACGCGCTGCGCATTGTAGCCGAAAACACGGCGCGATATGCGAGTGGAAACTACATCAAGGCGCGATACGCGGATATTATTGAGCCGAAAAAGCAGGACAACAGAACGTGCGAAGAGATTACCGCCGATGTAGTCGCGCGGTGCGGATTGGTGGTGAAACATGAATCTACTTGATTTATTTGTCAAAATCAGCGTAGACACGAGCGAAGTAGATAAAAACCTCGGGGATACCAAAGAAAAAGCATTGAGCTTTGGCGACGTGCTGAAAGCCAATATTGCAGGGCAAGCCATTGTTGCTGGCGTGAAAGCTGTTGCAGGTGCGGTAAAAAACATTGGCGAAGCAGCGATCCAAAGCTACGGCGAATATGAACAGCTGGTTGGCGGTGTAGAAACGCTTTTTAAGTCCTCTGCCGATAGCGTGATGCAGTACGCCGCGAACGCATACCAGACGGCGGGCATGAGCGCGAATGAGTACATGGCCACCGTGACGGCGTTTTCCGCATCGCTGCTGCAATCGATGGGCGGCGACACGGACGCGGCAGCGGAAAAGGCAAATCTCGCCATTACCGACATGAGCGACAACGCGAACAAGATGGGTTCCAGCATGGAATCTATCCAGAATGCGTATTCCGGCTTCGCCAAGCAAAACTATACCATGCTCGATAACCTCAAGCTCGGTAGACTGTGCCATTGCCGAGCGGCATAAACCTCGTGAAAACGGTGAAACTCTAAACAGTTAGGCTGTAGACAATACCGTGCGAAGTGCGAAATTTCACTTGCGTTCCTTTCGGGTGCGTGATATAATAAATATATCAAGTACGTGGAAAGGGCGATAAAAATGACGTGGAAGAAAATCAGACTGTGCGAGAATTATTCTATCAATGAACTGGGGGACGTTCGCAACGATATAACGGGGAAGATGAAAAAACCGTTTATCAATAAAGCAACTGGATACTTAACGGTTGATTTGTGGAAGGACAATAAACCGTTAAAGGTTACAATCCATAGATTGCTGGCGGAAGCATTTATTCCAAACCCCAGCGGGAAACTGACGGTCGATCATAAAGATGGAAACCGTCTCAATAACAGCCTTGAAAATTTGCGATGGGCGACTTATGCAGAACAAAATTCAAGGTTCGGAGTTATTGGCGTTAGGAGCGAACGTATAAAAGTTACGCATTACGCTGAAAAGCGGAAAAAACGTGGCGGAGGTCATGAAGCGTGGCTTGATGTAGACGATGTCATGTATTTTGATAGAATAACCGATGCGGCAAATTACTTTGGGCTGACGATCGGAGCGATATCTCTATTGTTGAAAAACGGGACTATTGGTCGCCGAGGGAAGACAAGGGGATATAAGTTTGAATATGTAAGCGGGAAAAGAGTGACAATTTCGTAAACGTGTAACGACTATCGAAACGGCGGGCATTTGCCCGGAACGGAGTAGAGTACGCCCAAGCGGGCGGAAGTGCGAGGGGCGTGAAAGCGTCAAGAGATAGTCTGAACTGTATGGAAACATACAGCAGCCGAAAGGCGGTTGCGGCGTAGCGAACCGCAGCGAACATTTTTGTATGGCGGCACGAAGGAGGAAATGCAGCGTCTTTTGGACGATGCAAACGCCCTAAACGCCGCGCAGGGCAATTACACCAACTACACCATCGACAGCTACGCGGACATCGTTGACGCTATCCATACTGTGCAGACGGAAATGGGCATCACGGGCACAACGCAGCTGGAAGCAAGCACGACGATCCAAGGCTCTATCGCGTCGATGAAAGCGGCGTATGACAACTTTATTACGGGGCTTGGCGATGAAAACGCCGACATGGCGGAACTCATCACAAACCTTTTGGGCAGCACCGTGACGGTGGCGGAAAATCTCTTGCCGGTCGTTGAGAGAATCCTTGAAAACATCGGCGTTGTGGTGCAGGAAAAAGGCCCTGAAATGATTGAAAAATTCGTCGGCTATGCCGTCGAAAAACTTCCGCAGGTCATTGAGCTGGGCATGAAGATGGTGTTGGCGATCGTCAGCGGCCTTGCTAATAATTTGCCGCAGATCGTTCGGTCGGTGCTTGACATGATGGCGACCATTGTAAAAACCTTCGTTTCCTCACTCCCCGATATCGTAGATGTCGGCAAACAGATTGTGAAGGGCCTGTGGGAAGGTATCAAGGCAATGGGCAGCTGGATCAAGAATAAGGTCGGTAGCTTCTTTTCTGGGATTGTTGCTGGCGTAAAAAGCAAGCTGGGCATTCATTCCCCGTCCCGCGTGTTTGCGGGAATCGGTGAGAATATGGCGCTTGGCCTCGGCGAGGGCTGGGGCAACGAATACGACAGCATTAAGCGCGGGATTACTGGCGGGCTTGACTTCGGAACGGCACAGATCGGCGCGGAGCAATCTTTCGGCGGTCAGATGCGCAGCGCGCTATCTTCCCTCGGCAATGGGGGCAGTGATATCACCATTGTCGTGCAGTCTGTCCTTGACGGGAAAATCATCGGCGAATCCGTGAGCAAGTACAATCGGCAAATGCATCGGGCTATGGGGGTGTAAATGAATATTACATTACGAATTGGCGCGTTGGATGTGCATGAGAAAGTGTCCACTTACAACGTGCGGCGCGAAGTGAGCTATAGCAAGGTCATCACAACAATGGATGACACGGAGCACGCGGCCCGCTCGAAAGACAGATATATTGTCGAAACATCGTTTTTTCCGATGACAGAAGCAGAATCCACAGAATATTACAATGCGTTGATGGGTGGCACCGTGAGCGTGACATTTACCGACCCTTATAGCGGTGCGGACACAGTAAAGACCATGCGCGTAACAAGCGACTTAGAAGCCGCGTTTGCGCTGGTCAGCGTGGATGGTAACCGGCGCTATAAGGGCGGCTCGGTACAGTTGAGGGAGATTTAATGCACAGCGTAAGTGATTTATACTTAACACTGCTTGCTAACCGGAATCATCGCGTAGAAACCAAATTAAGCATTGCGGGGGTGGAATATAGTCAAGCGGACATCGTAAAAAACAGCTTACGAGTGTATGGCGGACTGTATTCCACCTTTGGCATTGGTAATTGTTCGGCGCGGCAAATCGACGTCGAGCTTTACCCAAAAGGCACGATTCCACGGCAGGCGAAAATTGAGGTCTACATGCGGCTGCGGCTGGGCGAACAGGCGAGCGAATGGATCCCGAAAGGTGTTTTCTATTTTGCAACGCGGAAAACCGACAGAAAAACGGGCGTTTTGAGTGTGCACGGGTATGACGCGATGCTCAAAGCGGAGGAGACGTGGCTCGACAGCAGCTATGACGCGGAGACATGGCCGATGCCTGCGGCGACGGCCGTCGCCGACATCGCGGCGCGCATGGGCGTGGCAGTGGACAGCCGCACGGTATTGGATGCGGCGTTTCCGATGCAGTACCCCGTGGACGACGAGGGCGATATGACGATGCGCGAGGCGCTGGGGCGTATTGCGGTTGCCAACGCGGGGAACTGGATCATCACGGACGAGGGGAAGCTACTGCTGGTCGGGCTCAACTCCATGCCCGCTGAGACTAATTATCTTATTACGGAGACCGGCAGCGCCATCACCTTTGGCGGCGTGCGTATCCTCGTGTAAGGAGGGAAACATGGACAAAACCTATTTAGGGCGGCGGCTGGCGGAGTTTTCCCCGGGCATCGCGTCGCAGCCTATTACAAAGGTCGAGCTGCTCGACGAGAACGGCGATGTGGTCGGCGTGTCCGGATCGGACACCGGGCGGACGCTGACGGCCCTGCAGCCGGACGGCACGAATGCGATGGCGGCGGCGATCCTCGCCAAAGTCTCCGGCTACAAGCACATCGGCTACGAGGGCAGCGAAGCACTGCTTGATCCTGCGGTGGAGCTTGGCGACGCGGTGACGGTAGACGGACTATATGTGCCGCTCATCGCGCTGGACATGACGTTTGATCCGATGCTCGCGCCGAATATTTCCGCGCCGGACGCGGACGAGATCGACGACGAGTATCCGTACAAATCGCCGACGCAGCGGCAGATCGAGCGCAACATGGCGAAGACCCGCTCGCTCATCACCAAGACCAGCGAGGCGATCATGCTCAAGGTCGAGGGCATCGACGGCAAGTACACTGAGGTCAAGACCACGCTGGACGGCCTGACGGTGACGGACGCGAGCGGCACGACCAAGATCAACGGCAGCAGCATCAAGACGGACAATCTGTACGTCGATGCGGCGAATATCAAGGGTACGCTGACGGCCGACCAAATCCAAGCAAGCAGTATCAGTGTCGGAGATCTCAAAGACGGATCAAGCTACGCAACGAAAAGCTACGTCGACAGCAACGCGGGCCTGAGCGCAAGCGAGGTCGACAATGCAATCGCGACGTACATTGACAGCACTTCTATCACAGCGCAGAAGTTGCGCGGCCAGACGGTGGAACTCCTGGCAAACAGCAATACCAAAGTGGGCGAACTTTCGCTCGTCGAGACGAACGTTGACTATGGTATCGGCATTAAAACCCTCTATGGCGGTATCAAGCTGGAATCGGCGACTAACGTATACCTAAAAGCCAGCGGTCCCTACGGTGGATTTATCACGCTGTCCAACAACATTGTGTCGCTCGGCGGCGGCGAGCTGTATATCGGCAGCCAGATGTACGGAAATAGCTTACCGGCCGGTAGCTGGGGAAAACTGTTTTTCCTCCGTTCGGTGAGGTGACGCATGGCAAGTTTTAGCGTCAGCGTTACGGCGACGGGGTCGACGACAGCCGTTCTCAACGGCACGTTTTACGGAGACAGCTACCACGACCGAGCGCGTGCGATCTACGTGACCGGCATTCTGGGGTACGGGTATTACTTGACTTCGAACGAGGATTCCGGCGCGAACAACACGTTTACGGATTCGTTCGACGGACTTACTCCCGGCAAAACCTACGATTGGGAGGCAGTGCTCTGCTATTGGGACACCAACCTCAATCAATGGGTGGAGACCAGCTATTCCGACAGCGGATCGTTTACCACAGAGGGCGGCGGCACTACGGGCGGCGCGGTGTACATCTACACGGATATGTGGCGAGCGTATACGCCATACATCTACACGGACACGTGGAGACCCTACAACGCAGAAATCTACACCGACTCTTGGTGGGAGTCTGGATAAGGAGGCACTATGACAAAGCAGGCAATGCAGATCCTTGACAGCGCATTTAATACGCTGTCTTTGGTGATGATCTCCGCGAACGACGCGGAGAAGATGGCAAAGGTCAAGGGAGAGCTGAGGCAGGCATATGCGATCCTTGAGCGGCTTGACCAGCAGACGGCGCACGTCCCCGCAGAGCCGCCCGCCAAAGAGGGCAAGACGAAGCTGGAAAAGGAAAGCGAGGTAACTGATGGCTGATAAAGCAATTGTTGATAAAGCAATTTCTGACCTCACCCAAGCGTTACAAATCACAAACGAAGACCTGTTTGTGCTTGAGCAGAGCGGCGAGGCGAAGAAGCTGAGAGGTGAAACGCTGCTGAACTTTGTCACGCTGAGTGTTGTATCGGTCACGGTGACAACGCTACCCGCTGGAAGCTCGGCAACGGCAACTTACGACAAGTCGACTGGTACGCTGGCGCTTGGCATCCCGCAGGGCAGCAAGGGCGACACCGGCGCGACCGGTGCGACTGGCCCCGCAAACGTGCTGACCATCGGCTCGGTCACGTCCGGGAAGGTGGCGAGCGCGACCATTACCGGCGAAGCTCCGAATCAGGTGCTTAACCTTGTGCTCGAAAAAGGCGACAAGGGTGAACAGGGTAAGCAGGGTATTCAGGGTGAACAGGGTAAGCAGGGTATTCGGGGTGAAATTGGTCCACAGGGCAATCCCGGCGCAGATGCTCCCACGATTACTGGCATCACCATCCGGCAGAGCGACTATCACCTTATCGTGACGCTGTCGAACGGCACGAGCTATGACGCAGGCTATTGCCGTGGCGCTTCTGGTGCTGGTACGGGTGACATGCTGGCCTCAGTGTATGACCCTCAAAACAAGCACCAGGACATCTTTGCATACATTGATAATGCTATCAAGGACGTCAAGGTAACTACTGACGCAGCACCTACGCAGGGCAGCACCAACCCCGTGCAGTCTGGCGGCGTGTACTCGGCTCTCACCAAGAAGCTGGACAAGACCGGCGACGGCAGTAACGTCACTGCGGCGTTTACAGCAGCGAGCACCCGCGCCAACATTGCGACGGGCGAAAAGCTTTCCGTGCTGTTTGGCAAGATCGCAAAGTGGTTCGCCGACCTCGGCAGTCTGGCCTTTAAGTCTACGGTGGCAAAATCCGACCTTGCAAGCGACGTGCAGGCGAGTTTGGGCAAGGCTGACAGCGCTTTGCAGAGTGCGCCGGTCACGTCGGTCAACGGCAAGACGGGCGCGGTCACGGTGAGCGTGCCGACAGTCCCATCCACGACCAACATCCTCAAGGGCAACGGCTCGGGCGGGTTGGTGGCGGCGACGCGTGAGACGGACTACGCTTCCCCCGCCATCGCGCGCAAGGTGACGCTGACGGTCGCAGGGTGGAACAGCTCGACCAAGCAGCAGACGGTCGCCTGCGCGGGCGTTCTGGCCGACATCACGAAGCAGGAACTCCGCCCGAACCCCGTCGACACGAGCTATGAATCCGCGTGGAACACCTGCGGCATTCAAGCCGTCGCGCAGGGCGCGGACAGCGTGACCTTCCAGTGCAGCGACATTCCGACCACGGCGGTCGAGATTTTCGTCGTCATCTGCGCCGTAAACTACCAGTCGTGAGGTGATTTAATGATTTATAATTTGCCGAAGAAGAAGAAAAAAGAAAAGGAGCCCAGCCTGTGCTGGTATTTTAATGATACATTAACTTTACCTTCTATGCTGAATATGTCCGTCCATTTTGAAGCGGTAAACAATCAGTACGAACGCATTAAATGTTTTATGAAGGAGTTGCAATTTGGAACGAGCAGCGGAGAATATGAAACTGCATATCGAGCAGGCTGGACATCGAATAATTACCGTTTTGTCAGATTTACCAAACAGCCTGACAGCAATTTAATGAATAAATTGCTAAAAAATAATGCTGTAAACGGGAATACAATGACCCAAATTACTTGCGTAGAACCAAAGAATGATGGCGCATGGGATAATGTCACTATCATTGAACGCCATTTTTACACCAAATTAGGGACTGATATATTCAATCCGGGCGATGTAATCACTTTGAAAGCATCGAGCAATATGCGGATTTTTCTCAATGGCAAATTACAATTGACTTCTGCGGACCCTCGTCCGATGTGGGAGTATACTGTTTCTGACAAGGATGCCACGATTGCAGCAAGTTTTGGTGATGATGGTTATGTCGTGGTTTGGATTAACGAGTCGTAAAAGGAGGCCAACATGGCAGAATTTATCAAAGTCAACGGGCAGGAGTATCCTGCGACGTGCATCTACAACTACAAAGATCGAAACTGGGATATGCGCGAGACGCAGACGGTGCATCTCACCATGCCCTACGCGCAGGCGGCGGCGCTGCTGACGACCGGCACGCCGTGGAGCAATGTCTTCCGCGAGACGAAGGACAAGCTCGACAATGACGGCAGTCCAACTGGTCAGACCGAAGAGGTCGTGACCGAGGAGGACATGAGTGAGTACAGTCTCAGCGGCGACATCACTGACCACCGCGACGGCACGGTCAGCATTAAGATGGGCAAGCCTACGGAATCCGAGCTTTCGGAGGCGACCGTCACGGCGCTGGTCGGTCAGAGCATCACGCCGCAGCGCGCGGCAAGGCTGCGACCGATGATCGAACAGGCTGCAAAGTCCTTTACGGATGCAGAGGCAGCTAAGTCTCCTGAGTTGGTTGCGCGGTGGGCAGACCACATCGGTGAAGCGGTCGCACCGGGAGACCGCATGAGTGACGCTGACAATAACGGCGTTTTACACGTGTATCGCGTCAACGATGGCCACGGTCACACTACTCAGGCCGACTGGCCTCCGCACAGCACTCCTGCAATGTGGACTATCATTGACCTCGAGCATGCTGGTACTCAAGATGACCCGATTCCGGCTGCTCGTGGTATGGAGTACGAGTATGGTCTTTATTACAAAGACCCTGAGGACACTAAGCTGTACCTCTGCGAGCGCGTGGGAGAGGCAGCGGGCGGGAAGATCGTCTTGCAGTATCTGCCGCACGAGCTTGTAGGACAGTATTTCACGGCGGTCTAAGGCTGCAGAAAGGGAGCGGGATATGGATAATGCAAAGCACTACGATGATGCAGAGATCGCGCTGATCGAAAGTCGGTGCAAGAGCAATACGCATCGAATCAATGAGTTGCAGGAGCACCAAACGGCGCTTGACAGGCTGGCAACGTCTGTCGAAGTGTTGGCTACCAAGCAGGAAACCGTCGAGGGCGACGTCAAGGAGATCAAAGAGGACGTGAAAGCCATCACGGGCAAGGCGGGGAAACGCTGGGACAGTCTGGTCGACAAGGCTCTCGCGGCGCTGGCAGGCGCGTTTATCGCGTGGCTGCTGGCGGGGGTTGCTTTATGAAGAAACTGAGAAAGCGGGACAAGTACGTCATCGCAGCAGTGCTCAACCTCTGCTGGTACTGCATTGCGGTTCTCGTATTGACCGCGCATGACAAGGTGGTGCCGGACAGCCTGACGGTGGCATGGTTCGCCGCGTGGACGGCGGAGCTTGGCTTACTGGCGGGAATCAAAATCAAAGGAAAGGACGAATAACATGGAACTGATTCGCAAGAGATTGGCAAACCTGATGAGCGTCAAGAGCCTCGTGACGCTGGTGTTGACGGGTGTTTTCGCTTACATGGCCGTTACGGGCAACATCTCGCAGGACTTTATGACGATCTACGCGGTCATCATTGCGTTCTACTTCGGCACGCAGTCGCAGAAGGCGCAGGACGTGATCGACAGCAAGGGTGACGGCGATGTATCACAGTAGGGACATTGCCGACCTGCGGGCTGACGTGCGCGCAAACTGCGTCATCTTCCTCGACCTCTGCAAGGAAGCGGGGCTTCCGGTTCTGGTGACGGAGACGGTGCGAGATGACGAGTATCAGCGCTATCTTGCGCGCATGGGCTACGCGGCGAAAAACGCGACAAGGCCGACGTTCCACGGCGTTAAGGCGGGGCTGGCGTTCGACATCTGCAAAAACGTCAAGGGGCATGAGTACGATGACCCGTCGTTCTTTGCCCGCTGCGGGCAGATCGGCAAGCAGGTTGGCTTTTCGTGGGGCGGGGACTGGAAAAAATTTCCGGACAAGCCGCATTTCCAGTGGGACGACCACCTCAGGTACACAGGTGGCATGATCTTGGCGGGCAAGTACCCGCCGGAAATGGAGGAGTACATGGATCAGGCAACGTTTAACAAGATGATGGACAGCTATTTATCGCAGCTCGGCACCAAGCCCGTCTCTTCGTGGGCGGCGAAGGACTGGGCGGCGGCAAAGGCGGCTGGCATTACGGACGGCAGCGCGCCGCAGAGACTTATCACGCGGCAGGAAGTCGTGACGATGATCCAGAGAGCAACAAAATAACGGTGTCCGATTCGGGCACAGGAAGGAGCGGGCGGCGAAAGCCCACGCGCAAGCGCCTCTGCAAGCCCTACACGGGCATGGACAGTCAGCACAGGTCAATCCGCGCGCAATTATCCTCTATGGCCCCCAAGCGGGCCGTGGCGTATATCTTATCGTTTGAGCTGCCAGCGGACGAGGCGTACTGCCTTATTGAGTGCGACGTGCGACGCAAGAGCTACTCGCAAGTGTGTGCAGCGCTGCACCTGTCGCCGGAGGCGGTCAACCGCTGCCGCAGGCGAGCATATCAAAAAATAGCAGACGGACAAAGAGAGCACCGAGGTTAATCGGTGCTCTCTTTGTGTTCGTTTGGGTCAAACTGGATGACCGTCCATCCGTGCCACTGGCAGTGATCGTATGACGCGCCATACAGCATCTTGGCCGTACGCTTGGCCTCATACTTATCCTCTGGGTCAATGCCAAACAGCTCCACATGATCTCTGACAAATTTCGATAAGTTTTTGATCTCCCACTCACGAGCACCGTTTGATACTCGATACCATTTTGCGCGGATATTGGTCTCATATGGCCCTGTCAGCGGGGATGCCAGCAGCGCCTTGACACGATCGTCTGGGGATTGCTGGGCCTCTGCCATAGCACAGCCGCAGGACGTGGTATGTCCAGTCATAAGATTCCTTCCCGACACATCGGTCTCTTTGCCACAATCGCAACGGCACCGCCATATTGAGCTATTCGCGGTCGAAGAGTAGCGCACATAACGCGTCACAGTCAACCGCCCAAAGCGTTGCCCGATTAGATCCTTTCGGTGATTTTCGCCCCTGGTATGGCCGCATGACGTACTGACACCCCGACGGAGATTGCTGGCAGTCACAACGCGTTCCTCGCCGCAATCGCAGCGACAGAGCCATTTTGCCCGACCGTATTTGTCCGGCTCCGCAGGCTCAAGCACAGTCCAGTGCCCAAAAGTCTGCCCTGTTAGGTCATACGTGCCCATTACAGCAGCTCACTTATATCCACACCCAGCGCGGCGGCGAGCGCAAATAAGGTTTTTGCAGCCATATTGCCCGTCTCGATTTCGCCGGATTCAACTTTCTGGATCTGCCGGATATAGATGCCGGATTTTTTCGATAACTCGGCCTGTGTCATGCCGCTTTTGAGACGGTAATACAGCAGCCACGTTGTTGTGGGATAGCCTTTGTATATCTCGTCATCCCCCAGCTTTTTAGCGTCTGCAACCGGCATACAGCCGACGTTGCTGATCGTTCGGCCCTCTTGGATGCACCCTTCGATGCATTTGCGCCCGCGCGCGCAAGCGTCCTTGATGCTGTCGGCGCAGATAATTGCCTTGACGCGGCCAAGGAAGATTTTTGCACGGGGGACGCCGATTTCCTTTGCCTCCTGCGCTGTCGGTGCGCGGTCAAGATCTGCGGTAACGTAATAAGTCGTCATGATTGGTCTCCTCTCTTATCAGCAAAAATACTCAGCGACCTTGCGGTCGGCGGTGAACCAGTTGCGGGATTCCGGATCCCAGCGGAAGCCTGCGGCCTTGAGCTCCTTGCGGGCGGCGTAGGTCTTGCCGGTCACGATCCAACCCATCGTATAGTCAGCGGCGATAGTGCGGATGAGGCCGAGGCGAGAACCGTTGATGACCTTCATGCAGCCGTTAGACATCAGCTTCTTGGTGTTCTCGATGGACTTCTTGGCGGCGTTCCAAGCGCGGCGGAGGCACTCGGAGAAAGCGAGGGAATCGGCCCACTTCTGAGACATCTTAAAAAGGTTCCATGCGCTCTTCATGATCTCACTCTTGTTGTACTTCATTTTTGTTTCCTCCCGAGGTTTTCCCTCTTGCTTTACGTGCTTAGTATACGCCAATATTGGCGTAAAGTCAAGAGCTTTTTGAGCTTTTTGCAAAATATTTTTTGACCAAATAATGACCAAACGATGACCATTTGCGGGGAGCGATCCACGGTATGATTGAGGCAACAAAAGGAGGTGCGCGCATGGACCAGTTTGCAATCGCCGGATACAGCGGCGGAAATTGCATGATGTGTGTTATCGACAACGGTGATATTTTCCAGACCGACTATTTCGGCAACCGCCAGCAGCTCATCGGCAAGACCGCTTCGGCATACGCCGAGCTGGAGGCCACCACGCAGCAGTATTACGACAAGCTCGTTGAGCTCGGCATCATCACTCCGCCCAAGACGCAGGAGGAGCTAATGGGCGAAATGCAGTCGGCCATGAGCGACATGGCTGCGGTCATCAAAAATCTGACCGATCAGGTAAAGGAGCTGAAGGAAAATGGACCTCAAGCAACTCTTAGCGGCAGCGGCGAGAATGTTTCCCAGCGCCGACCTGCAAGGCGCGGCGGAGAAAGCGGAGCGGGCGATCAGCGGGACGGCTGACACGCTCGAGGGCGTGCAGAGCACGGCGCGCCGCCTCGGCATCGACCCCAACATCGCCAACAGCCTATATTCGCGCTACGGGCGCACGATGCAGGCAAAGGCCCTGTGCGGCCTCCTCGGCACGACACCGGAGGCTTTGCGCTCCGATGCCAACAAGATACTCGGCGGCACACAAAACGGCTCACAGGCCCCGCAAAAGGGCAAAGCGGGGCACTCAACCAAATTCCCCCGGCTGAAATAGCCGTTGGAATAATTTTTGAGGAAAGGAGAATGCACCATGAACAACGATCAGAGCACCGGCATGAGCTGGCTTGCGGTACTGTTTATCATCATCGTCATCGCGGCGCTGTTTGGCGGATTTGGCAACGGCTTTGGCTTTGGACGCGGCAATATGCCGTACCCCGTCAATGACACCGGCTGCAACCGCGTGAGCAACTGCGAGGTCGAAAAGCAGGGGATTATCGACACGTCCCGCACGCAGTATCTCATCGAGCAGCAGAGCAACGACACGCGCATGGCAATCAACGCCAGCACTGAGGCGATCACCAGTCAGGCCAGCCGCATCTACGAGCAGCGCCTGCAGGAGACCATCTTCGACCTCAAGATGGAGAACCAGACCCTCAAGAACGGCATCTTCACCAAGGAGCAGACAGACGCTTTGGCGGCGAAGATCTCCGATTGCTGCTGCGGTTTCAACCGCCGTCTGGACGCGATTGAGGGCCGCATGCTGACCAAGCCCGCACTGTACGGCGTGGCTTCGACCTGCGCAGGCCAGATTATCCCCGCGTCTTGCGGCTGCAACGGCAACGTCAATCTTTAATACCATATTCCCCACTCGGGGGACATGGCAGGCCCCTATGGCCGGGTAACAGGCGGGGCAATCGCCCCGCCTATTTTTTATGGAAGGAGAATAAAAATGTCTTGTAAATCCGCTCTTTACGCTGCCATGCAGACGCCCACCGCCGTCGCGGTCGACGGCGTCATCCCTCTTGGCAGCCTTATCCGCCGCTACGGCTGTGATCTCAGCCTCAACGGCAACGCTGTCAACATCATTGGCGGCAATCAATCCGCCAGTTACTACGATGTCGACGCCTCGGTCACCGTCGCGCCCGCCGCAGTCGGCACCGTCACCATCACGCTCTTTAAGGACGGCGTGGCCGTCCCCGGCGCGACCGCCTCGGCGACCGCCGCCGCTGCAAACGATGCGCTTGATCTCAACATCACGGCTCTCGTGCGGCAGGTCTGCTGCGCTGTGGGCTCCGCTCTGACGCTGGTGCTCACCGGTGCCGCTGCTACGGTCAATAATGTGGCGCTGCGCGTGCAGCGGATCTGAGAGGTGCGTGATGGTGCAGCTCTTGATTGGGATGCTGCTTGGCGCAATGGTGGCCACGCCCACAGGGCGCAGCATCGGCAACCAAATCGGCGACGCGGCGATCGCTGAGATCAAAAAGGCAATACCAAAGCCGACTGCAGAAAGCGAGGAAAAGAATGGAACTCATTGAAAAACTGTCGGCGATGGTCGACGAGGAAATCGAGGACGCGACGAAGTACGCAAAATGCGCAGTCAAGTACAAGGACGAGCGTCCGGCGCTGGCGAAGACGTTTTACGATCTTTCCGGCGAGGAAATGCGGCACATGACCATGCTGCATGCAGAGGTCGAGGCCGTGATCCAGAAGTACCGGCAGGAGAAAGGCGAGCCGCCAGAGGGCATGAAGTCCCTTTACAATTATCTGCATGAGAAGCAGATCGAAAGAGCGGCCGACGTCAGACGCCTGCAAGATATGTATCGCGGCGCATAACTGTGTTCGCGACTGTGTTCATGCAACTGGTTATAACTGGTTGTAACTGTCAGTAACGAGACGTTCGGAAAACACAAAAAAGCCTTGGTATCACTGGTTTTTCCAGTAATACCGAGGCTTTTTGCTTTGGCGCAGCAGGAGCGATTCGAACTCTCGGTACGCTTTTGGCGTACACACGATTTCCAGTCGTGACTGCTATTTTCTACTATTTCTAAATGCAATATCTAGTAGTAAATACCTTAACTTCTCTAGTTTTATCATATATCTAGTATTAAGTTAATATAGATTCTTGAAAGCAATTACAAGATTCTTCTATGTTTTTATAATAACAAAATAAAGCGTAATTGTCAATGAGATTATCATATTATAAAATAATTTATATTTCTAGAAAGATAGTAGAAATTATTTTATTATTTTTATATTATTTGATATACCTAATAATACTTTCTATATTATATTACTTATATCTTCTTCTATATATTTTTCAATCTCTGTTTCCTGCAATTTCTAAACAGTATCCTGTCTTATTTCTCTATATATTTTTGCTTTTTGTTCTCTGTAGTTTTCCGCTATACTATTTCTGTTCTATTGGTAGTAGGCCCAATCAGGCATCTTTCCTGTGTTGTGTAAAAACTCAATCTATTCTTTCAAAAACATCTTAAAAATCCTTTCATTGTATTATTTATATAATATTTTGTAGTATTTCTCTATTCAAAGAAAGTATAGCTATATCCAAAATGGATATAGCTATACTCATTTTACAGTTAAAAGCTGAAAGTTTCATCTTTGTTTACTGTTATAATCATTTCCTCGCGCCTAGGGCGTTCATAAAAATTGTAGTTATTCCCCTAGGTATTTACAAGGTAGCCTTTCTAGACCAATTCCGCAACGGCTCTATCGTATGAGCTTTTACTGCCTATACCCCATTTGAGCGCGTCGACCTTACTTAAAGCAAAGGTATAGCCGTTTTGGTTCTTATTCAGATAACACCACAACTTGAACGTTTCTCCCTTTAGATCAAGCATAGCCGACGATAGAGCCTAGAGGTTATACATAGCGTAAAGGTTATTCTTATCGCATCGTTCTTTCTCTACGCGCACGGTTTTTTGATTAGGATTTGTTTCATTCATCGGCGGATACCTCTTTCCTTTGCTTCTGGTAAGCTCTAGCATTATCCGCGCGAGACAGCCAACGCAAGTTTTCTACGCGGTTGTTTGTCTTATCCATATCTATGTGATCTACGGTGTCTTTCTCTATTGGATTGTCATTAGGGATAAATGACAATGCCACAAGCTGATGGACTAGATAGGTTCGGCGGTGTCCGTCCCTAATGTCTACTCTTAAATATCCTCGCTGATTTGAATAAGGCTTTAATAGCCGTGTTCGCTTTCCCTAGAAGCTCTTAACTCTCCCTCGGTTGCTGATGTAATACTTTCCTCGGCGGTCGATAGGCTTCCATTCCTCACCATCTAAATCTTCAATGAGGTCTAGCGAATACTCCTTGCCAAAAGCACGCCGATAAAGCGGTTTAATTGCTCTGTATACGCTTTTTCCGTCGGTGGTAGTGAGTTTATACCTCTCACCTTTGCCTTTTCGTATAGGCTGTTTATTTGCCGTTTCTACAATGTCTCCCTACAATGTAATAGCGTAGTCCTCTCTATAGCCTAGCTATTGGAGCGGATAATACTTGTTGGTATCTTTCATTCCTTATATCTCCTTTAAGTTTTCTATGATTTCCTATAGGCGCTTCTACTTCTTTTCCCCTAGGTCAAAGTATCCCTTTATCCAGCAGTAAAAGCTATCCTATGATACCTCTAGATATTCAGCTATTTCCTTATAGCTGATGTTCTACAATGCCTTTAGCAGTTTACATTCTTTCCTTAAAATATCGTTCATCTAAACGCTTCCTTTCTATCCTTACTACGAAAATCTATAGTAGCACCGCGAAAAAGAATGTCCCGCCTGCGAATTGTCGCTGTCGGCGGGACATTCTTTATTTGATACCAATAGTTTTCCGCTATTGTATATGAAAATCTTTTCTTATACTTTTAATAGTTTTGTCCTAGGGTGATTGATAGGCGAATGGGGGGAAGTATTACGGGAGTTTCTGATTATTCACCCTAACCCCTGCTTTTAGGTGGAAATTGCTCTCACGAAGTATCAATTTTATTCCTACTTCGGTTAATCCCTAAAGTCAAACAAGTCTTTGGGACTTACGTCTAGGACTTCACATAGCCTAAATATTACATCAAAAGAAACGCCTACATTTCCTAACTCTATCGCACTTATGTGGCTTCGATCTATGTCTACCAGCTCGGCAAGCTGTAGTTGCGTGAGCTTCTTTCGCTTGCGATAGTAGACTACATTCAGACCAAATTTTTCGTAAAGGTTTTTATACTCTTTTCGCATACTAATCACCTCTACAATATTTTATGGAGACAATCAGTAGTGATAAACCTTGCTAAAACATCGTCGCGCTATTGACACAAGTCATTTTGCTTGTTAAACTAGTATTATCAAAAATGAGAGGAAGGAAACCTATGAAAAAGCTAATCCCTATTATTCTATCCCTTGCTATGATCTTTAGCCTCTGCTCTTGTGGTGGTAATTCTACTACCCAAGATGATGAATCCCAATCACAGGTACAAACAGATGACAGCGCGCAGACTGATGACGATACCCCGGCTAATGAGAATAGTCCAACCGATGAAGATACATCTTCTCAAGATTCTTCTCTATGGGATATTTCCTATTATGTAGATGATTTCAATCAACCTACAGAAGATGCTTATATTTGTAGCACGACTGCCTTTCCCGGCACATTCAGCAACAGTGCTACTACCGACTCGTTAGTTTACGCTCATATAGCCGTTGACAAAGATGATATTTCTATTTTTTTATATGAATACGGTTCTAATCAAGTTAAAAATAGTTCTTCCTACAATGATGATATCTATAATATCAAAATGAGGACTGCTGATGGCACTGACTACAACTTTACTGGAACAATCTACTGTGGTTCTGATAGGATTATCGTAGATCCTGAACATCGAGCCGAAGTGATTGATGCTTTAAGCCAAGAGGGGAATATTACCACCACATTCTATATTGAAGACGCAGAACACACGACAACACATTATCTGTTTGCTGTTGTATCTAATAATTTTGCTGAGAAATATCAAGAGTTATACCAATAAGGGAAGGGCGAGAGGACTTAACCTCTCGCCTTTTTCTGTTCTTCCATAAAGATGAAATAGCCGATTTCCTCTAAATCCGTATCATAGCCCCCATTCCTTTACTCTCCGATAGAAAGTGTTTGGCTTAATATCTAACTGCTTCATTGCTTCGACTGCCGTTATCTGATCTGCTCTCCATTCCTTTACAACGGCTTCAAAGCGTTCTCTATCAATCTTCATTTTCTGCCGTCCCTGATATAGCCCCTGCTCCTTTGCGATTGCTATGCCCTCTCTCTGGCGCTCTAGAATACTTTCACGCTCTAGCTCTGCCATAGCGCCGAACACGGTCAGCATAAACTTACCTTGCGGGGTAGAGGTGTCAATGCTTTCTTTCAGGCTGATAAAGTCCACGCCTTTGTTGGTAAGTTGTTCGATGATTGTTAAAAGGTCTTTGGTATTTCTAGCGATACGGCTGATGCTTTCTGTAATTACTACATCACCTTTACGACAAAAGGCAAGTAAGGCTTTTAACTGTGCTCTCTCTGCGTTCTTTCCGCTCTGCTTATCTATAAATAGATTCTCTTTCTCTACGCCTTTCTCTAACAATGCTCTAGTCTGTCGTTCTTCGTTCTGCTCTACAGTCGAAACACGGATATAGCCTAACTTCATTTCTAGCACATTCCTTTCAATCACAATATCTTATCTCTATCTTTGGTTTCTATCTCCTTTGTATGTCAATAGAATATCATATATTTTGAAATATGTCAATAGCTATTTTATAACTTAAATGACACATTTATAGAGCGCGTTTAGATATGTCGTTAGGGTATACCCAAAAGCAATACTTTTCTATGTTGACAGTAAACCCCTGTAAGACTATACTAAAGACAGCGTTCCCCAATAATAAAACAAAGAAAGAGGTATTTATTATGGCGTCCGCAAAGAAAACACTTAATCCCTTAACCGATACTCCTACGAACAAGGTCGAAATTACCAAACCATTTATGCTCGCATATATGCGTCAGGTTGCTAGCGAAGAAGATAAGGCGTGGTTCAAAAAGATTGTTGCTGATGCTAATAATCAAAAGGAATATGTCAACAAGCTGAACGGACAGCCCTACACGGACATTGATATTCCAAAGGTTCGCAAGCTCTTTACTGATCGTTTCTTCCCCCAGCTTAACGCAAAGAAAGAAAAGAATAAATCCTTTATTGATTCTATTCTTGATCTCTAATTATAAAAGACGGGATAAGGCCTTACACCTTATCCCGCCTTTGCTTTTCTAACTATTATTTCTTTTGGTTGCTATAGTTTGTCCACTAGATGTTCTCAACTTTGATAGTGTAGAATGTTCTTCTATCTCTGCCTTTATATCTCCGCCATAGAGGTTAGAATAACGCTTCACCATATCTAGATCACTATGCGTCATTACTTTTGATAGGGAGATAATATCGCCACCGCTTGTTATCCAATTCTTTGCGAATGTATGACGGAATAGGTGTAAACTTGTTTTCTCTACACCTCTATGTCGGTTATAGTGTGCGATAGTCGTAGAAAGTCCGCCCCTTGTCAACTGCTCGCCATAGATGTTACAGAATAAAAAATCCTCTGGCTCAATGTCTCCGCCTGATCTCCAATAGGAGATATATTCGGTAAGGGTATCTTTACACTTCTTTTCTAGGCCTACACTAACGACCTTGTGGGCCTTTGTCGTATTAAAAATGATATAACCGTTCTCTAGGTCTACATCTTTCAGTCGGATATTTAAGAGGGTATTTGATCTAGCACCTGTAGATAAAAGCAAATTGATTATAGTGAAGTCTCTAAAGTCCGTAAAATCTCTAATATCAGGCTTGATAAGGAGCTTTTTCAATTCCTTATCGGTGTAGACCGGTTTCATCGGCGGTTCTACTTCCTTGATAGGACATTTGAAACCATCAAGCAGACCGATTTCTTCGCAGAAATTTCCAAAAGCTCTATAGCCCCGTAAGTAAGAATTAACTGTCTGTTGGCTCACATCGCCTAGGCTCTTCATAAAGAAAAGCTGAAAGCCGTCCTGCGTCATAATGTCTATGGGACAATTTTCAGGTGTGTCATTAAAGCTTTCGTTGATGAAGCTAACGAACTTCTTATAGAAGCGGTCATAGAAAGCCAATGTCTGCGGACTGTTGCCCCGTTCCTCTTGGCTGATTTTGAACTTTAGGTAAGCGTGTTGAACGGAGACTTCTGCCCCTGTGTATTCGCGGTAGTTATTTCCTAAACGTCTTAACTTGTCCTCTCTGCTTGCGGTTTTCTTCGCTGTGGTAAGTCTTTCTCGTTTAGCCATAATCATTACCCCCTAATCAGTTTAGCATACTCGATACACGATTCGCAAGAAAAGATTCGAAAAAGCAGATACACGATTAGGCCCTTTTTCAATGCTTTTGGAGAGGTCGCAATGATTACCCAAGAACATAAAGAAAAAGGCCTGAACCCTTAGAAACTAAAGGTTCAGGCTAATGGCGCAGCAGGAGAGATTCGAACTCTCGGTACGCTTTTGACGTACACACGATTTCCAGTCGTGCTCGTTATGACCGCTTCGATACTGCTGCGTATCGGTGCGCTCGACAGCAAAAATGATTATACCAAAAATCACAGCAAAGTCAAGCACAAATTCGAAAAATGCGCGATTTTCTGAACGGCGCCTTCACTTGCAATTTTTGCCGCCATCTTTTATACTGACAAAAAGACCCTTTGGGGAGGGAGTATCATGAGCAGTAGCATCTATCGCGCCGTGAACACGACGCTCATTTATATTGAATGCGGCGGCGAATACCTGATGCTGCACCGCACGAAAAAGGAGAACGACTGCAATCGCGACAAGTGGATCGGCATCGGCGGCAAGTTTGAAGAGGGCGAGAGCCCGGAGGAGTGCGCACTGCGCGAAACGAAGGAGGAGACCGGCCTCGCCCTGACCTCTTACCGCTATCGCGGCATCGTGACATTCGTGTCGGACAAGTGGGAGAGCGAGTACATGCACCTTTTCACTGCCGACGGCTTTGAGGGAACGCTCAAGGACTGCGATGAGGGCGAGCTTGCGTGGATCAAAAAGAAAGATCTGCTGGCGCTGCCCGCGTGGGAGGGCGACAAGATCTTTTTGCGCTTGCTCGACGAAAACGTACCGTTTTTCTCGCTCAAGCTGCGTTACGAGGGCGAAACGCTCGCGGAGGCGAAGCTCAACGGGAAAGCGTTGGAGGTGCGGCATGGATAAGCTGCTCGTGTCGGCCTGCCTTCTCGGCACGCCCTGCCGCTACGACGGAAAAAGTAAAGCGGACGCGCGCGTGCAGGCGTTGGTGGGAAAATATGAAATTGTTCCTGTCTGCCCCGAACAGCTCGGCGGTCTCCCGACGCCGCGTGTGCCCAGCGAACGGCGGGGCGAGCGTGTCGTCACAGCGGGTGGCCGCGATGTGACAGAGGCGTACCGCCGCGGTGCGGAGGCAGCTCTCGCGCTGTGCCAGCAAAACGGCTGCGAGGCTGCCGTGCTCAAGGAAAAGAGCCCGAGCTGCGGCTGCGGGCAGATTTACGACGGAACGTTTTCCCGCCGCCTGATCGCGGGCGACGGCGTGACAGCGGAGGCGCTCAAGGCACACGGTATCACCATATATGGCGAGAGCGACGCGGAAAAGCTGTGAGTGTTGACAATTTCTGCCCGTGATATTTTATGCAGTTTACCGACAAAATTTTAGTTGTCTTTGAAAAGTGCAGCCGTTATACTATATAACCAGCATTGGACTGATATCATACGTGTATTGAATATGACCGGCGGATGACCGGCGGTCATCATAATAAAAAAGGAGGAGCACAACATGAAATTTTCCAGCAAAGTTGAAAAATGCGGCCTGTCTCCGATGCGCAAGTTCCACCCGTACGCAGTGGCGGCGAAGGCACGCGGCATCAACATCTATCACCTCAACATCGGCCAGCCTGACGTACAGACTCCTCCCGCGTTTTTCGAGGCGGTCCGTCACTTCGAGCAGCCGGTGCTGGCCTACGCGCCCTCGCCCGGTATCCCCGAGCTGATCGACGCGATCCAGAACTATTACGACAAGCTCGACATGCACTTTGACAAAAGTGAGATCTACGTCACCGCCGGCGGCAGCGAGGCGCTTCAGATCGCGCTCCAGTGCATTCTTGACGACGGCGACGAAATTCTCATTCCTGAGCCGTTTTATCCCAACTACAACACCATGGTACGCACCTGCGGCGCGTCCATCACGCCCATTCCCACTTGCCCCGAGGAGGGCTACCACTACGCCGTGCGCGAGAAGATCGAGCCGCTCATCAACGCTCACACCCGCGCCATCATGGTCACGAACCCCGGCAACCCCACCGGCGTGGTGCTGACGGACGACGAGATGAAGATGCTCGTTGACCTCGCCAAGAAGCATGATCTGTTCCTCATCGGCGACGAGGCCTACCGCGAGTTCGTCTACGGCGGGGAGAAGCTCCAGTCGTTTGGCGAGTTTGCCGACAGGGCGGGTGACAACATCATCGTCATCGACACGGTCTCCAAGCGCTTTTCCGCCTGCGGCGCGCGTATCGGCTGCCTGATCTCCAAGAATAAGGAGTTTATGAACCACGCGATGAAATACTGCCAAGCAAGACTTTCGGTCGCGACGCTCGACCAGATCGCGTCCGCCGCGCTCTACACCGTCGGCCCCGAGTATTTTGCCGCCGTGCGCGAGGAGTATAAAAAGCGCCGCGATACGCTCTGCCGCAAGCTGCGCGAGATCCCCGGCGTCGTGTTCGATGTGCCGGGCGGCGCGTTCTACGTGATGGCGGCGCTGCCGGTGGACGACGCCGACAAGTTCCAGCAGTGGCTGCTCGAGGAGTTTAACGACAACGGCGAGACCGTGATGATGGCCCCCGGCGGCTCGATGTATGCAACGCCCGGCAAGGGCAAAAACGAGGTCCGCATGGCTTACGTCATCGAAAGCCACAAGCTCGAGCGGGCCATGGACATTCTCAAAAAGGCCATTGAGGAATACAATCGGATTAGAGCGTGAGACAAAAGCAAATTAGAAGTTAACCATTTTCCATGATGCTATTGCCGACCGAATGAAGTCAGCCGGCAATAGCGGTATGGACGCACGGATTTATTGCGAAAAAACAAATCCGCCTCTGTATCACACAGGGGCGGATTTGCTTATTGGTCATACGGTACTCGAAAATCGTCCGGATATTTCTTGAACTTGCTGCCCGGTGTTGTAGTTGTTCATGTGATGAACCTTCTTTTTCCGTATACAGCGAACATCTATGCGCATGTGATGGAGAACGCCGATCGGAAAAACGCTGACATTTTAGCTGACGTGTTTTTAAAAAAGGCTTGAATTTTCAAAGCGAGTTGAACTAAAGTTGAATTATTTCTTCACAGATAGAATATCTTGTAAAAGTTACAAAAACATCCGTTTCGTAAAGAAAACGGATGTTTTTCTTGTTGTGGAGGCAGGGCTCGAACCTACGGCCTCCGGGTTATGAGAGCGCCGAGCAGCCGCCTGATGATAGTAAGAGCCTCCCGCACAAAGCAGGAGGCTCTTACTATTGTGTGAAATATTCGGGAGAGATCGCTCTGAAAAGCGTTTTATGCGCCGTAGCCGAGCATCACGCGCGGCAGCCAAAGCGCCACATTGGGGAAGAGCGTCAGAATCGCCAGCATCGGTAACCAGACAAACAGGATCAGCGAATATGTGGACGGCAGCATCTTCGTCAGCGAAGACTTACCGACGCGGGCTCCCATGAAGAGGACGGACGCGCACGGTGGCGTGATGCAGCCAAGGCCGAGGTTCACGATCATGATCGCCGCAAAGTGAACGGGGTCAATACCGAAGTTGGCAAGCACCGGCGTCAGAATCGGTGCGCAGATGTACATGGCGCTGGAGTCGTCCAGGAACATACCAAAGAGGATGAGCAGGATGTTCACGCACAGAAGGATCACGTAGCGGTTGCCACCCATAGCGTTGAGCAGGGCCTCGACCGCACCGTTGAGGTTCTCGACCATGAAGATACGGCTGACCATGGAAACGCAGAACACCATGAAACCGCACACACCGGCCGTGCAGCAGGTCTTGACGAAGATCTGCACGCAGTCCTTGAAATTGATCTTCTTGTAGACAAAAATGCCGACAAACGCCGCATAGAACACGGACACAGCCGCTGCCTCAGAGGGCGTGCAGATGCCGCCATAAATCGCGCCAAGTACGAAGATGGGGAAGAACAGTGCCGGCAGGGATTTCCACGTTACCTTGGCTGCATGGCTCAGGCGTTCGCCCTTGGCCACGGCGGGCTCAATGATGATATTGGGATCCTTCTTGAACTTGAAGTAGCTCCAAACGCAGAAAGCAACCATCATCACGATGCCGGGGATCATCGTGGCAAGGAAGCAGGCCAGCAGCGGCTGGTTGGTCAGCCAGCAGAACACGAGCATCATGCCGCTGGGTGGGATAAACGAGCCAAGCATGCAGGTAGATGCCAGTAGCGAAGAAGACACTGCGTTATCGTAACCCGCCTTGTTCATTCTGGGGATCATCAGCTCGCCGATGACGGTCTCAGCCGCAAAGGAGGAACCGGAGATCGCGCCGAAAATACCGCAGCAGACGGACATCATCATTGCAAGGCCACCCTTGACGCGGCCGAGCAGCAGATTGACGAAGTTTACCAGGTGTTCTCCTATTCCCCCTCGTTCTATGAATCCGCCCGCTATGATAAATAGTGGAAATACCACCATCGTCATACAGAGCCTACCAGGGCAAGTAAAAGCAAATACTCAGCTTACAAGGCAGGCACCCGGTTTCGGGTGCCTGCCTTGCAGCAAGAGGTACTGCACAGAAGTTAACCGCCACGGCAGCAAAATGTTCGACCCTTTTACGCCAGCAGCTATATCGGCGGGGAAAATATATTATGTTGGAGGTGCCGTTCGTCACGTCGCTTGCGACCGCCCAGTTGACGGCGTCGGCGTAGAACGCGTCGGACTTCGCATCAGTGAAGTTCGTGCTGCCGCTCGCGGTGCCCTTGAGGGCGCGGTACAGGAACGTCACGCTCTGGCCGCGGGTGCAGGTCGCATTCGGGGCAAACGTCGTTTCGGTCATGCCGTTCGTGATACCGTTTTCAATGGCCCAGGCCACCGCCTTAGCGTAGTAAGCGCTCGCAGGGAGATCCGTGAAGTTGCTTGCTGCCTTCGGCTCGGGGCTGCCTGCGGCACGCCACAGGAAAGTAACGATTTGCGCACGCGTGCAGGACTCATAGGGACCAAACATCGTGTCGGACAGGCCGTTAGTCACGCCCTTGTCGACCGCCCACTTCACCGCGTCGGCGAAGTAAGCGTTCGCGGGAACGTCAGCAAAGCTGGTAGAAGCAGTCTTAACGAATTCCGCCTCGACGCTGACCTTGCCGTCCGGCATGACGAAGCTGTACTTGCCGTTGCCGAGGTCCTTGAGCTTGAGCGAATCGCCATTCTTGTCGAGCACCTCGATCGAGCCGAGCTCATAGCCCTCGCTGGGCTTGGTCGTGATCGTCACGGTCTCGCCCTTGGAAGCGGTGGACGGATTGACCGTCACCGTGCCGTTCTGGTTGGATGGGACAGAAACGGTGTTGCCCGTGCTGGCAGAAGACGGGCGGCGCGTGTACTTGCCGCACACAGAGCAGGTCGTACCAGGCCTGTGCGCCTGGTCGCACTTGGCATCGCAGCGCGCGCGGATACCGTTCTTGTTGCTCCAGTCGTGACCGAGTTTCTTCAGCGTTTCCGTCACAACGGTGGTTGCCTGCGTACCAACCTCGTCCTTGAAGACTCCACCGCATCTGGAGCAGGTGTAGTACTCGTTGTTGCCGGCTTCCGTGCAGGTCGCGGCCTTGGCATCGGTCTTGGTCAGAGTGGGGTGCTGCTTACTTGTCTGCGCGCTGAGCGCCTCATTATAGGCGTTCAGAACACCCGTCTCGGTGGTTGCGGTATGGATGTCGCCGGATGCCTTATCATAAGGGAAAGTATCTGCGCGCTGCTAGGAAAACGCTGTTGATTTTCCTCGTATTTTTACCAATGATATTTTACGAATGCTTTTCAAAGGTGTTAGCTTACATCATAATTAAGGTTCGATGAAAATATTGGACGAACAGGCCAAGAAATACGACTTCATTTTTTGGCAAGGAGAAAGTGGGCCAATGACTTATATATAAGAAGCAAAAGTTATTTTCTCACCATGACAATTTGCTGTTGACAAGGGAAAATGGCCTGGTGTATAATGAAAATAGTTCATCAGAGAGAAATTTTTTTAGAAAGCTATTGTTATTTATTGAACGTGACAAAAGAGGTTGAAGAATGAAATTGCAGGACCTTGCGAGTGTTCGTAGCGGCCTGGTCTTGTCGAGAAAGCAGGCCAAAGAGGCAAGTGAGTATCGATATCCCTTGATTAATCTGCGGTGTATCCAGCAGGAAGGGACAATTCAATTGAAAGAGGCCGATATCTATGAAGCAAAAGAACCGCTGAAAGAAGAATACCTCTCACAAAGCGGAGATATCATTGTCCGCCTTACAGCTCCCTATACAGCAGTTCTGATTGATGAAACTACATCTGGAATGGTGGTTTCCTCAAACTTTGTAGTGATTCGAGTTGAAGATAAGAGCCTGTTGCCAGAGTATCTTTTTTGGTTGCTGAATACAGAAAAGATAAAACGAAAAATTTATGAGAATGCAACCAGTAATATGCTTGGCGCAGTTAACGCAAGATTTTTAGCTGACTTTGAATTGGTCCTTCTTTCCGTGGAGGATCAGCGTAAAATCTCCCAGTTCAATCTGCTGGCCAAAAGGGAACGCCAATTACTTAGGATGTTGGCGGAGGAAAAAGAAAAGTACTATGCTGGCGTACTGAATCAGGCGTACAAAAGAGCAAAGAAAGGGAAATGAAGATGACAAACAGAAAAGATATTGAACAGGTCCTGTGGAACGCCTGTGATAGTTTTCGCGGCAAGATCGACAGTTCCCGCTATAAAGACTACATCCTCTCCATGCTGTTCGTGAAGTACCTCAGCGATGTTTCTAAAGAGAGGCGCGAGGAGTACATCAAACAGTATGACGGGGATATGCGCCGAGTGGAACGGGCTATGAGCCGGGAACGCTTTGCAATGGACGAGCAGTCCACTTTCGACTATCTCTATGCCAACCGGAACGACGCTGAAATCGGCCAGAAAATCAATGTGGCACTGAACCACATTGAAGAACACAACAGCGGAAAGCTGCGCAATGTATTCCGGGCTATCGATTTCAACTCCCAAGTGGATTTTGGTGAACCAAAAGAGAAGAACGCTACCCTGCGCAACTTGCTGGAGGATTTCAACGGTCTGGATCTGCGTCCCAGTCAGCTGGGTTCTGCCGATATCATCGGAGATGCCTACGAGTACATGATTGCTATGTTCGCCTCTGATGCCGGAAAAAAGGGTGGAGAGTTCTTTACCCCAAGTCAGGTCTCTGAACTGGTGGCCTCTCTGGTGCAGCCCAAGGAGAACGACCGAATCTACGACCCTACATGTGGCAGCGGCGGCTTGTTGCTGAAAGCCTATAAAAAAGTACCCAGTGGCAAGGTGGCTATCTATGGGCAGGAGCTCAACGCTCAGACCTGGGCTCTCTGCACTATGAATATGTTCCTGCACGGTGTGGATGACGCTAGGATCTGGCAGGGCGATACCCTTTCCAATCCACAGAATGTTGAGGATGATAATTTAATGAAGTTCCAGGTGGTAGTGGCAAATCCTCCCTTCAGTCTGGACAAGTGGGACAGCGGCTTCCTTTCGGAGGCTGAGGCAGACAAGAGGGGCAAGAAGAAAATGTCCGCCGAACTGGATCAGTACCACCGTTTCGATTGGGGCGTGCCTCCTACTTCCAAAGGTGATTATGCCTTTGTGCTGCATATGCTCTCCAGTTTGGATGCAGAAAACGGCCGAATGGCGGTGGTGCTGCCCCATGGTGTTCTGTTCCGTGGAGCCAGCGAGGGGAAAATCCGCCGTCAGTTAGTGGAAATGAATCTGCTGGATGCGGTCATCGGCCTTCCTGCCAACCTATTTTATGGAACCGGAATCCCTGCCTGTATCTTGGTATTTAAGAAGAACCGGACATACCGGGATGTGCTGTTTATCGACGCATCCGGGGACGGAAACTTTGAAAAGGGTAAGAACCAGAACATTCTGCGGGACAGTGACATTACCCGTATTGTCAATGCCTATCAAGCACGGCAGAACGAGGATAAATACAGTTATGTGGCCTCCTTTGACGAGATTAAGGAGAACGACTTCAACCTGAATATCCCACGGTATGTGGATACCTTTGAGGAAGAAGAACTGGTGGATATTGATGAGGTGCAGCGGAATATTGCCACCATCGAGGCGGAATTGACCGAGGTGCAGGCGCAGATGAAAGGCTATTTGAAGGAGCTGGGATTATGAGTAATGAGGTAGAGAACACCGGAAAAATCCTGATTTATCAAAATGAAAAGGGCGATACCAAGATTGATGTCTATTTTGAGGAAGACACAATCTGGATGACCCAGCGATCCATGGCAGAACTCTATCAGGTAACTCCGCAGAATATCACTACGCACATTAAGCACATATACGAGGACGGTGAATTGGAACAGAGGGCAACTTGTAAGAGTTACTTACAAGTTCAAATGGAAGGAAATCGTCAAATCCGCCGTGATACAAAGTTTTACAATCTAGACATGATTCTGGCCGTTGGTTACCGGGTGCGCAGCAATGTGGGTATACACTTCCGCCGCTGGGCCAGCGGTGTGCTGACCGAATATATGAAAAAAGGATTTGCACTTAATGATGAGCGACTGCGGAATCCTAGGGAGTTTGGCGCTGACTACTTTGATGAATTACTGGAGCGTATTCGGGATATTCGTGCCAGTGAGAAGCGGTTGTATCAGAAGGTCAAGGAGATATTCGCCCTCTCGATCGACTACGACAGCAAAAGCCAAGTCGCTCAGAACTTCTTCAAGTCAGTTCAAAACAAGCTGGAATACGCCGCCACAGGTCACACCGCGCCGGAACTCATTGCCGAAAGAGCTGATGCGTCCAAGGATAACATGGGTCTTACCTCGTTCAAAGGGATCAAGGTTCGTCGAGGCGATGTGACGGTAGCGAAAAACTACATGACCCATGAGGAGATCAGCACGCTGAATCTCATTGTGAATATGTATCTGGACTATGCGGAGCTGCAGGCCAAAGGACACAACCCTATGCACATGGCGGACTGGGAAAGCAAGTTGGGCGATTTTCTGCGTTTCAATGGTCGGGAAGTTTTGGAGAATTTCGGAACTGTGAAGCGAGAGGTTGCGGAAAAACTGGCGCTGGAGCAATATGAGCAGTACGATGCCAACCGCCGGGTGCTGGAAGCGTCGGACGATGTGGACGAGCTGACCGCGGATGTGAAGCGGCTGAAACCGTGAGAAATTGAACGAATTCACTCCGAGTATCCCTTGGTATGTGGATACCTTCGAGGAAAAAGAACTTGTGGATATTGATGTGGTGCAGCAAAATATTGTCATGCGATTATGCAGAGTGAATATGAAACAAACGCGCACGATACTCATCGGTATAAAGGCTTTCATCATTGTCCTAAATGCGGTGCAATTTGCGATGAGGATGTGACTGAGAAGAGAGGCACTCGAACAGTTCATATGGAGCGTTGGTTTAATCCGGAGACAAAGACATTTGAACCGTAGGTGATACTATGACGCCAGAAATCAAACAGCGAATTGAACAGATACGCCGGGGAGAGGTGCCAGAAAGATATGTAAAAACCGCACTGGGACTTGCTCCTGCCAATTGGAAACGATACACCTTTGGAGATATCTATACCGAAAGAAGAGAACCTGGGGATGAAAATCTACCGCTTTTAATGGTATCCATTCACTCTGGTGTATCAGATGGTGAAGTAGATGCGGCTGAACTTCCTAAGCAGGTAAAACGGATCGAGGATAAGTCCCAGTACAAGAAAGCTGTGTCCGGTGATCTGGTTTTCAATATGATGCGGGCATGGCAAGGCGCGATTGGGACTGTGCGCACGACAGGAATGGTGAGCCCGGCCTACATTGTTGCTGAGCCAAATGACAAGGCCTATCCGTTATTTATGGATTATTACTCAAGAACACCTCAGATGATAAATCAGCTCGACCGACAGTCCTATGGTGTGACGGACTTTCGGAAACGACTGTATTGGGATTCCTTTGCCCCAATTGGTTGCATACTTCCGCCCATTGAAGAACAACAAAAGATTGCCACTATTCTCACCACCCAGGACAAGGTAATTAAACTGAAAGAAAAGCGCCTTGCCGAAAAGCAGCGACAGAAAAAGTATCTCATGCAGCAGCTTTTGACCGGCAAAAAGCGCTTGCCGGGGTTTAGTGGACAATGGGAGATAAAAGATTTTAATCAAGTTTTTGCATTTGGTGTCACAAACACGTTTTCAAGAGAATGTATGTGCGAAGATAGTACAGGAGTAAAAAATATCCATTATGGTGATATACTTGTGAGATATGGAGAAGTTCTCAAACTGTCTGAACAAGAAATACCGTCATTGCTTTCGGATATCGGTGCAAAAATCACCACCTTTGTTGAAGACGGAGATGTTGTTATTGCTGATACTGCTGAAGATTTGACCGCTGGTAAAGCAGTCGAGGTACAGGAAACACATGGAAAAAAGGTTGCGGCTGGACTACATACTATGTTGTGTAAACCTATAAAAGACTGTTTTGCACCAGGGTGGTTAGGCTATTATATGAATTCCGAAACCTATCACAAGCAGCTTGTTCCATATATAGCTGGAGTTAAAGTAATGTCAATATCTAAAGGTAATATTGTGAAGACGCATATATTGATGCCGCCTATCGAGGAACAAGCCGCCATTGCTGAAGTCCTTTCTACCGCTGACCGTGAAATCGAACTACTTCAGCAAGACATCGAACAGGAAAAACAAAAGAAAAAGGCCCTGATGCAGCTGTTACTGACGGGCATTGTGAGGGTGAAAACATGACGGAAAAAGAAATACAGGAACATCTCTGCAAAGAACTGCTAAAGAAGATTGTAGACAATGGGCAGAACTACACGGAAAAAATGAAGTCTGATCTGAAAGAAATCATTGACCTCGGCAAATCTCCTGAGGAGGTTTGTGAAGCAACTCTTGCCCTGTCTCTTATACACATCTCCGAGCCCACGAG
>ENA-OUQK01000076-OUQK01000076.1-human-gut-metagenome-genome-assembly--contig:-NODE-76-length-81162-cov-6.191636_pt1 | contig 81162 bp, 100 predicted proteins | sample MGYA00237954_ERZ548842 | MGnify/ENA primary metagenome ERZ548842 (study PRJEB26490, sample SAMN05194704) | human gut metagenome | biome: terrestrial biome; feature: human-associated habitat; material... | reverse complement strand
CTGCTGTGCGCTCCCTGCTTCGCGGCCATCGGTGCTATCAAGCGTGAGATGAACAGCCCCAAGTGGACCTGGTTCGCTATCGGTTATCAGTGTGGCTTTGCCTATGCGGTAGCCCTGATGATCAACCAGTTCGGCGGCCTGTTCACCGGCAATGCCAATATCATTGGTGTGATCGCTGCGGTCATCGTACTCGCTGCTATCATCTACATGCTGGTACGCCCCTATAAGGAGGCCACCAAGCTGACCACCAAGGTAGAGATGTAATTCGCAAAACCATTTAGTCAATAGACATAACAGAAAGGAGTCGGACTTATGTTAGCATGGATCACGGAAAATATCGGTACGATTCTGATCTCGGCCGTATTGCTTCTCGTTGTTGTACTCATCATCCGGAAGCTGGTAAAGGACAAGAAAAAAGGAAAATCCAGCTGTGGCTGCAACTGTGCCCACTGCGCCATGTCGGGCTCCTGCCACCAGAAGTAACAAAGCAACAGGCGGGGAGACGCAGATGGAAGCATCTGCGTTTCCCCTTTGCCTTAACAGGAGGTAAGCAATGGCTAACCAAAATACACTGACGGCTGCCCATATCCGCTACCTGCTGGTGCTGTGGCGGCTGACTGCCGCAAACGGTCATACCCGCTGCGTCGATCTGGCGGCGGCACTGGAGCTTTCTCCTCCTAGTGTCCACAATATGGTGGATACCATGACGGCGCTGGGACTGGTGCAGAAAGGCACCCGCGGGGCGGTTTCGCTGACCGAATACGGCAGTAGAACGGCCGAGCGGTACCAGCGGTACTACCACAGTGCGGCGGCACTGCTGCGGCAGGGCTTCCCGGAGCTGCCGGAGCCGCAGACGATGATCTGCCAGCTGCTGGCGCAGGTGCCGGAAGAAAGCCTGGCGGGGCTGTGTGACCGCCAGACGGTAGAAGAGGCAGCCTCCTAAGGAGGACCCCCATGAACATACAGGAACTGTGCTGGGCCGCGGCGCTGCTGCTGGCGGTGGCCGCAGGACTCAGTTACATCAAATACAAAATAAAAACACTGCTGAAAAACGCAGCGGAGAAGAAAGGATGAGTGAGATGGTACAGATGACGCTGAAGGTGGATGGTATGGCCTGCGGCATGTGTGAGGCGCATATCAATGATGCCATCCGCAGCCACTTTGCTGTAAAGAAGGTGAGCTCCAGCCACACCAAGGGCGAAACGGTCATCCAGTGCGAGGAACCGCTGGAGGAGGAACGCCTGCGGGCGGTGATCGCCGAGACTGGCTATGAGTTGAAAAGCGTGACCACCGCGCCCTGCGAGGAAAAGCATGGCCTGGGCGGACTGTTCCACCGTAAATAAAGCGGAGCCAAAATGAAATACTAACAGCACAAGCGGAAAGGGGGTGCCAGAATGTCGGAAGAACTGGTGGTGGAGCAGTGCAGCCCCACCATGGCGGGACTGAAAACAGGCAATCTGTTCAGCTGCCCGGCGGAGGATGCCCACACATTGCGGCAGAGCATCCGCCGGCTGAACCAACGGCTGGTGCCCTGCGGTATCCGGCTGGTGCCGGTAAAAAGCCTGGGGGATCGGGAGCTCATCTATATGTACCGCCCGGAAAAGCTGCGGCGGGACCTGCGGGAGCAGGGGGCACGCGCCATCCTGCGGGAAAAGCGCTACCCCACCGAAGACCCCGAGCGCTGTGTGGTGGAGCTGGTGCGCCGCCTGAACAGGGGAAAGGATTTTCCGCATGAGATCGGATTGTTCCTGGGCTACCCGGCGGAGGATGTCAGCGGATTTATCCGGCATGGTGCCCGCTGCGCCAAGTGCGTGGGCACATGGAAGGTATACGGCGATGAGGAATCCGCCCGGAAGAAATTTGCCCTATACCAAAAGTGCACCCGCCTATACTGCGAAGCCTATCGGAAACACAATAATCTGAACCGGCTGCTGGTGCGTACGCACGGCAGCTGAGACAAACCCCTGCCTCGGTGGCAGGGGCTTTTCTTTTGGGGCCGGGTGTGGCATAATAGGGATAGTAAAGCGGAAAAGAGGCACAGTAAAATGGAGAAACAAAACTTCCAGCGGGAGACTGAAAAAGCAATAGAGCGGCTGTGCGGGGTATCCCGTCCGCCGCTGCTGCTGCATGCCTGCTGCGCGCCTTGCTCCTCTTATGTACTGGAGTACCTGACCCAATATTTCTCCATTACGCTGTTTTTCTGCAATCCCAATATCACCGACCCAGCGGAATACCAAAAGCGGCTGGCGGAGCTGCGGCGCTTCTGCGCCGAGGCGCCCTTTTGCCGGGATGTGACGGTGGTGGAGGATTCCATCTCCTCCGAGGCCTTTTTGCGGGCTGCGGCCGGCCTGGAGGACGCTCCTGAGGGCGGCAGCCGGTGTGAACGGTGCTTCCGGCTGCGGCTGGAACGCGCGGCGGCCTATGCCCAAGAGAAAGGATTTCCCCTTTTTGCCACCACGCTTACGGTAAGCCCCCATAAAAACGCTCCGCTGCTCAATGCCATTGGGCAGGAGTTAGGCAAGCGGTACGGGGTAGAATACCTGCCCTCTGATTTTAAGAAAAAGGGCGGCTATCAGCGGTCCATCGCGCTTTCGCGGGAGTATGGTCTGTACCGCCAGCCCTACTGCGGCTGCGAGTTTTCCCGCCGGCAGGCCGAGTGGGAGGGCCGCTGATACAAAATCCCCAAAGGAATAAAGCACGCAAAAAAAGACGCCGAAAGGCGTCTTTTTTGCAAACCGTAGAAGTTTTTCGCAACCGGCGCAGGGGTAGGAAAGGGGCGGGCGTGGGTTGAACCCATATGCCTGCCCGCGGTTTTAACTTACTGCGCGGTTCCTAATGGCTTGGATCAGCCCTCAACAACCATCTCGAACACCAAGGCGTTGGTGCCGGTGGAATCCAGCATGGCAACCAGAAGGGGGCCATATTCGCCCTCAGCAAAGACAGCGGCATAGGTGACACCCTCTACCTCGATCTTTACAGTGGTGTCATTTACAGCAGAGTAGGTACCTTCGGGTGCAGTGTCGTTGCCCTGATACAGTGTAACGGTGGTCTCATCATTGAAATAGAACTGATAGTAGTCATCCATCTGGCTCAGAACTTGATTGACCTGATCTTCGGTCATCACAACGCCGTTGACACAGCCACCGATAAAGCTCCAAGCAGTGCCGACCAGATCAGGGACGGTATCCATAAAGGTATACATGGTCAGGACGCTCTGAGCATCCTCGCCGCCCTCATTGGGGGTATCTACGGGGTCGGGATCGGGGGTGGGGGTGGGCGCGGGCTCATCGCCGCAGGCGGCCAGGGCCAGCATCATGATGGCAGCCAACAGAATGGCAAGCAGTTTCTTGGTGTTCATAGTTCGTTCCTCCAAATACTATTTCTTTTTTATATAAACCGCGGGATGCGGTCTATAACGGGATAGTGGGTCATTCGTAGATCAGGGTAGAGATCTTTCCGTCCTCGCACAGGAAGAATACGCTATCGGAATAGGCGTAATTATCCATGGCGTCGCGCATCTCAAATACCATGCCGTAGCGGCCGTTCGGCAGCTCCATTTCGGCAAAGGCGGTGTCTGCGGTCACGGTCAGCTCCTCCACGGCATAGGCCTCCAGGCCATCCTCCCCGGAATAGGAGGAGAGATACCAGATGGTGGTGAGGGTATCGCCGGGCTGCAGCAGCCGCAGCTCCTTATCGGACATACCGGCTTCGCCAATGCCCTGGCGGGCCCCCAGAATACTCCATTCCTCAGTGGTAAAGTCGTAGGCGACCTGCAGGTTGTAGGGCTCGCCGTTCAGCAGCACCGGCACGGAGTAAAGGTTATAATCCTCACCCTCAAAGCATAGCTCCATGTAGACCATATGCCCATCAATGCCGCCCCATACGCCGCGGAAGTTATCGGAGAAGACACCGTTTTCCCAGTCAGCGTTCATATCGTTGTCGGTACCAAGAAGCAGCATGATATCGTTTTCTTCATCAAAATAGTACAGCGAAAAGCCGATGCCCGCCAGAATGCTGTCGGCTTCCGGCCCCAGGGTGAGATGGGAAACACCGTCCTCATCCACCTGCAGCGGCATACCGTCCCAACCCATAGCGGCCAGGCTCTGTATCTGCGGCAGCTCCTCGTAGTTCATGCCGGAGATATACTCCATCCCGTTGTCATCCAGCTGGCCGGTCAGTTCGTAGGAGTAGAAATATTTGAACGCCTGGCCGGCGCCGACATTGGTGTAGCCATACAGATCGTTCAGGTCGCCATTGTAGGAATAGTAGCAGGAAAGGCCGGTGGATTCGGCGCGGTAGGGCCCGCTGACCCGATACAGCACACAGTCCTCCAGGGCATTCAGCACATCTCCGGCGGTTTGCAGCAGGCCAGTGCTCTGCCGGGCCATGTGGCCCAGATCCACCATGTTGGTGTAGCCCTGCTCACGGGTGTTGCCGCCGTAGTTTTCGCTCTGCGCGGCAACGCGGGCAAACCGGGAGAAGAACCCGGGATCCTCGCAGGCAGCGGCCAGCGCTTCAGCGCCAAAGGCCTCATAGGCCTCCAGCAGCGGGCCGGTGCGGGTCAGGTCGGTCAGGGAAAGGGTGGCGTTGCTGTGGGTGCCCACCGCCTGGCAGCCGGCGTAGTAGGCATCACAGATGACCTCACCCAGTGCGGCGCCGTCCATGGCGGGATCGGCGGCCAGGGCGCCCAGCCAGCCGGTATAGTCCCATCCGTTGGCGGGCTCCACTTCCTCGGAGGCCACCAGATAGTGCGCGGTACCGGCAAAGGTGCCCGCCACATCCACCGTGGCCATCAGGCAGGTATCAAAGCCTACCAGCTCCAGGGGCGGATTGTTTTCATCGGCTTCCCACACCCGGCCAAAGGCAGTCTGCATTTCATCCAGGGTCAGGGAGTCATAGCTGTAGCGTTCATCAAAGGCCGCGCCGCTTACCGAGCCGCCCCCGTGATTCCAAAAGAGAACGGCAGTCTTTTCAGCCGGGTAATTCTGTTTGCAGTAGCGCAGGAAGTCCGTCAGCGTGGCGGCATCGCCCATGCTGGCGGGGGGCAGCTCATCCACCATGGTAAGCCCCTCGCTATCGTACACATAGCGCTGCAGGATATCGGCATCAACAACATTGTTCTGCCAGGTCTTGGCGCCGCCGGTTTGGATGACGACCCGGACATTCTCAGGCAGGGCCACCTCCATCATTTCCATCAGGTCGCTGGTGGCAAAGCCGCCATTCGATTCCAGGTCGCTGCCGCACAGGTACCAGTAGATGGCCCAGGTGCCGGCCTCGGCGTTGGGTTCGGGCGTGGAGATATCTTCTCCGCACGCGCCAAAGGCCAGCACCAGAAAGAGTGCCAGCAAAGAGCTCAGTATTCTTTTTTTCAAGGGTAGTTCCTCCATGTTGATTGGGTAAAATGAATAATTGCGACAAGAGTACACTATTTAATTGCCTTCATTGTAGCATGGGAAAGCAAGTGAAAATGGCCCAAGTGCGAAATGCGAAAAAATCGGTGTGAAATGCAGCGCGATATAGTTGCAAAATCGACATGGATAAAATAGAATAAGACTAACGACAAGAGGAGGTGAGGGGCATGCTGCGCATTGGCGTATGTGATGACGATAAGGAATTCCGGCAGCGCTTGATGCAGATGATCCGCATTTGGTCGGATCACAGCGGGATCCCCACCGAGCTGTATCCCTTTGATAATGGGGACGAGCTCATCGCCAAAAACGCGGCCTTCCGCATGGATATCATCCTGCTGGATATTGTGATGCCGCTGCTGAACGGTATGGATACCGCGCGGGAGCTGCGCGCGCAGGATACCGCGGTAAAGATCATCTTTTTGACCTCCTCTCCGGAATTTGCCCTGGAATCCTACGAAGTAAGGGCACAGGATTACCTGCTCAAGCCCATCACCTACGAGCGGCTGCGGCGGGCCCTGGAGGATTGCAGCCATCTCTTTGAGGCGGAGCCGAAAAACATGGTGCTGAAGACCTCCTTCGGCTTCCAGAAGCTCTATTTCCACGACATCGAATACGCTGAAGCCCAGAATAAACGGGTGGTATTTTATCTGCGCGGAGATAAGGTGGTGGAAACCTCCGAACCGCTGCGTTCTTTTGAGGAGCGCCTGACCGTCAGCAGCGGGTTCTTCAAGTGCCACCGCAGCTACCTGGTGTACCTGCCCAATGTCGATCACTTTAATAATAACGAGATCTTTACCAAATCCGGCCGCAGCATTCCCATCGCGAGGGGCTACGGCAAAGCCTTTCAGGAGGCTTATTTCGCGCATATGTTCCAAGAGGAATAAAGAAAGAAGGGACCTCCATGCTGGAAAGCATATTGGCTGTGCTGCATAATGCTACTACGCTTCTGTTTGGCGTTTACATATCTGCAGCCTTCCTGGGCGTTCGCATGAACCGCCACAATGTCTTTACTCTGCTCATTTTTTCCGGCGCGGTGGGAATCATCTATATCGCTGCTTACCTGGGCCTGGGCACCGAGGGTACCGAAAAAATCTATCCTCTTATTATCCACCTGCCGCTGGTGCTGTTCCTTTCCCGCTACTATAAGTACAAACCGGCGCTTTCCGTCCTTTCGGTGCTTACTGCCTATCTTTGCTGCCAGATTAGCAAGTGGGTGGGCCTGGTGGCCTATGCTGCCATGCCCCAGATGTGGATCTACTACGCGGTACGCATCACCGTCACAGTCATCACCTTCATTATCCTTATACGGTTTGTCTCCGATGCTACCGCGCAGCTGTTGCAAAAGCCCACTCGGTCCCTCCTCATCTTGGGCCTAATGCCCCTAGTCTACTATGTGTTTGATTATATCACCGGCGTATATACCACGCTGCTGTATTCCGGCCGGGAGGTCGTAACGGAATTTTTGGGCTTTGTGCTGTGCATCGCCTACATCCTGTTCCTGTTCATGTACTTTAAGCAGTATGAGGAAAAACGGGAAGCGGAGCTGCGCAACCAGCTGATGGAAATGAAGCGTGCTCAGTCCGAAAAAGAGATCGAGGCAATCAAACGCTCCCAATATGAAATTTCCATCCTGCGGCATGATATGCGCCACTTCCTCACCAATATTTCCGGCTACATCGAAAATGGCGAGACCGAAAAGGCGCAGGAATTCATCCGCGAGGTCATCACCGCCACCGATAATACCGCCACCCAGTGTTACAGCAAAAATGAGGTAGTCAATCTGATCCTCTCCTCCTACGAGGAAAAGATCAAAGCCTGCGGCATCGAGTTCAATTACTCGGTGCAGATACCGGAGGAACTGCCCTATTCCGAGGTGGATCTGACCGCCATTCTCTCCAACGCGCTGGAAAATGCTATCCACGCGGTCAAAAAGCTGCCGCCGGAAAAACGCTATATCGAGCTGGACCTGCGCATGAAGGAAAACAAGCTGCTCATTTCCATCAAGAATACCTTTGCCGAGGCTCCGGAGCTGCGGGACGGCCTGCCGGTAGCCAAGGAGGAAGGCCACGGCTTTGGCAGCCAAAGCATCCGTTATGTGGCGGAAAAGCTGCACGGCAATTGCCAGTTCTCGGTGGTGGATGACCGCTTTGTACTGCGGGTAGTGCTGTAAGCCGTAATACATAAAGGGAGATACCGGTGTGGGTACCTCCCTTTTTTCGCAAAAGGAATGCCCCCGGCCGGGTTCTCCGGCGGGAGGCAGTATTTTATGGGATCAGAACGCGACCTTCATAAACAGGGCAACGCAGCACAGGATAACAGCCAGCGGAACATAAAGGTACCGGCCGATGCCATACCACAGGCGGCCGCGGGTCTTCCCGCTGCCGGTATTGATGGCCGAAAGCAGCTCGTCCTTTTTCATTACATAGAACCAGGAAACAGCGCCCAGCGTAGCGCCGATGGGGATGATATAGATGGAAACAAGATCCATCCACGGCCCCCATTGGGAGATGGTCTCCATACCGATGCCGAAGCCAAGGCACAGTACGGCCAGGATGATGAGGGTAGCGGTGCGGCTCAGCCGGGGGAACCGGTTCTGGAGCGATTCCGCCACGGCCTCGAACATGTTTTGCAGCGAGCTGACCCCGGCAAAGATCATGGCGATATACAGGATAACGGCAAACAGCTGACCTAGGGGAATATCCTGCAAAATGGTGGGCAGCGTGACAAACAGCAGGCTGGGTCCCGCGCCTACATCCAGCCCGTAGGAAAAGCAGGCCGGGATAATAACCAGCGCGGCCACCACCGCAGCGATGGTATCAAACAGGGCGGTATGCTGCGCCACTCCCACCACATCCTCCTGCGGAGAGAGATAAGCCCCGTAGACGATCATGCCGCTGCCGGTGACCGAAAGCGAGAAAAACGCCTGCCCCATGGCCCAGATCCAGATCATGGGGTCAGCCAGGGCCTCCCACCGCGGAGTAAACATAAACCGATATCCCTCCGCGGCGCCGGGCAGGAAAAATACCCGCACCGCCAGCACCAGGAAGATGAGGAAAAACAGCGGCATCATGATCTTGTTGGTCTTCTCTATGCTGTGCGCACCCAGGAACAGCGTAAGCAGGGTACCCACCACTACGATGATGTGATAAGGCACCACCGAATAGGGCTGCGCCGAAAAGGAAGCGAACCAGGCGGCGGCATCGGCGGTCATCAGGGTGCCGGTTAGGGAATCCACCAGCGCTTTCAGTACATAGGTAACAATGACAGCATACCCGATAGCGATGCACAGGGAGCCCGCCAGCGGCAGCCAGCCCAGCACACCGCCCACCTTCCCGGCCGCTTCTCCGCGGGTGGCCCAGGCATTGCGGTAGGCCCCCAGGGTGCCGGTGGCCGCCCGCCGCCCCATGGCGAATTCCGCCGGAAGGCCGACATAGCTGAAAATAAAGACAAACAGCAGATAGATCAGCAGGAAAGCCCCGCCGCCGTTGCTGCCCAGTTTATTGGGGAAGCCCCATACATTGGCCATCCCCACCGCCGAGCCGACCGAGGCCAGAATGAAGCCCCACCGGCTGGCAAAGCTCCGTGTGCTTTTTTGATGTTTCATTTCATTTTCTCCGTTTCCATAAAACAAGCCGTGCCTTGCGGCCGGCTTGCTGCTCCTTGCTATTTTAGCGCTTTACATCGAAAAAGTCAATACAACCCCCGCCCGGTATTCCAAATATCCGCAAAAATATGCTTGACAAATTAAGGAGGACAACACCATGCAGGAATTGCAGATCGGCAGAGTTTACCGCCACTTTAAAGGCGATTATTACCTGGTGGAGGGCCTGGCGCACGATTCGGAAAGCGGCGTGCCCTGTGTCATCTACCGCAAGCTGTACGGGGATGGCGGCCTGTGGGTCCGCCCGCTGGAGATGTTCCTTAGCCGGGTAGACCGGGAAAAATACCCGGAGGTCCGCCAGGAATACCGCTTCCAGCTGCAGGAGATCGCCAGTGTGGCGCATCACGGGGAGTGAGGCTGTCCAATGGAGCGTGAAAAGATCCGCTGGGTGCTGTGCCCGGCCTGCTGGGGCAAAACCCGCACCTAGATCCGGGAGGATACCGTACCGGAAAACTTCCCGCTGTTCTGCCCCAAGTGTAAATAGACCTTCCTGGTGGCAGCCCACAGTGGAAAAATAGAATACAGAGCAATCATGCCAGACGCAGAGACGCAGAGCCGAACTTGATCCCATTCCAGGTTTGCTCTGCGTTTTTGCGTCGAAGGAAAGGAGACAGAACCCCTATGAAAGAAATTACCGTACGCCTGCTGCTGGCTGCGGCAGTGCTTATGCATGATATCCCGGCACGGAGGCGCTGCTGTGGCTGGAGATTATCCGCAGCTCGGAGGAAAAGACCACCTTTTCCTCTTACACGCAGATGGTAAAGGGGAAGATCGCACCGTATTTCCGAAACACCGGACTGACGCTGGACGGAATTCAAGCCAAGCACATTCAGAGCTTTTATCTGCATGAGCTGAAAACCGTGTCGCCCGGTACGGTAATCCACTATCACGCCAATATCCACAAGGCACTGAAATGCGCCGTCAAAATGGACCTGATTCCCTTCAACCCCGCCGACAAGGTGGAGCGCCCCAAGAAGCAGCGGTACATTGTGGACTATTACCGGCAGGAGGAGCTGGAGAGGCTGCTGGAAGCGTCCAAGGATCATCCGTATCCGGATGTCATGGATATCGCTCAGATGTGCCAGATACTTGATGTCAGCACGAAAACGGGGTATCGACTGATACGAGAAGGCAAAATCTGCTGCATAAAAGTAGGTCGCGCCTACCGTATCCCCAAAGCACATCTTTTTACCTACTTATGCATCGGCTGTTGACTGCATGGAGAAATAAATCCGATTGGCGGCATCCTTTCCGCATCAGTTCGAATGATTTATACTGTTCTCAGGTCAACGGCAGGTGTTGCCCACAACAAGAGAGGAGGATATCTTATTATGGTGGCAGGACACCTTCGTGAGAAAAAAGGTTATTTTTACGCGGTACTGAACTACACTGACGCACACGGAAACCGTAAAACAAAGTGGATTGCAACAGGACTTGCGGTCAAGGGCAACAAGAAACGCGCAGAAGCGTTCTTACAGGAGCAGCGCCGCATCTTTCAAGAGGAGGTTCCGATTACAAGGAACATTCTTTTTGCAGACTTTATGGAACAATGGCTGACGGTAATAAAGAACTCCGTGGCGGTGACAACCTTCGCCTCATACTCCAATATGGTCAAAAAAGTGATTGTGCCGTATTTCAGAGAGCGGCAGATTACGTTGCAGGAGTTGTCGGCAAAACACATCCAGGATTTTTACCTGAAGGAACTCGAACGTGTGAGCGCGTCTTCGGTTATTCATTATCACGCAAACATCCACAAGGCGTTGAAGTATGCTGTCAAGCTCGACCTAATCTCCAGTAATCCCGCTGACAAGATCGAAAGACCAAAGAAGGAGCGTTTTATGGCAAGCTTTTATGATGCCGATGAAGTGAACAGGCTTTTTGAAATCTCCAAAGGCACCAAACTTGAAATCCCCATTCTCTTTGGTGCTTTCTATGGGATGCGGCGCAGCGAGACCCTCGGTATGAAATGGGATGCCATCGACTTTGAGCGCGACACAATCACCATCCGGCATACGCTTACAACCGTTGCCCTTGATGGAAAGCGTATTACGGTCGCAGAAGATCGGACGAAAAATAAGTCCAGCATGAGAACGCTGCCACTGGTTCCTTTCGTAAAGGAACGGCTTCTGGAGCTTAAAGCAGAACAGGAGGAAAACCGGCGTTTATGCGGGCGATCCTATGTGAAAGATTACACGGGCTATGTGTGTATCAATGAAATCGGAGATATCATCAAGCCTAATTATGTTTCCTGCGGATTCCCGAAGCTTCTGGAGGAACACGGATTGCGCAGGGTGCGCTATCACGATTTGAGACATAGCTGCGCCTCGCTGCTTCTCGCCAACGGCGTTCCGATGAAGCAGATTCAAGAATGGCTCGGGCACAGCGACTTCTCAACTACGGCAAACATTTACGCACACCTTGAGTACAGTTCAAAAGTTATCTCCGCAGATGCAATGCTTGCTGGCTTAGGGATAGGAAACCGGGAATAAAAAAGAGAAGCCGGCAAAACCGGCTTCTCAGGTTGGCGGAGGGTTAGGGATTCGAACCCTAGGTGCCTTGCGGCACACGACTTTTCGAGAGTCGCACCTTCGACCACTCGGACAACCCTCCAAGTTGTATCTTCACCCAATCCGCTTTGGAAAATGGGGAGAACTGATGGGGAGAACTCAAAGATTTTTTCGTTTTCGAACCCTCGAAAACCTGCATAAATCAAGACTTTTTCGGGTGGAGCGTTCCACGAAGCGATTCCGATTTCGAGTGTCGCACCTTCGACCTCTCGGACAACTCTCCGTATATCTCAAGTGTAATCCTTGCTCCGGAAGAATGCAAGAAAAACACGCAAGAACGATATGAAATTGTGAAATCCGAACCCGCGCAAAGCCCTGTGCGGCGGACATTTTCAGCGGACGAAACGGCCGGAGCTTCCAAAAATTTCGAGTCAGCCCCGTTATGACCACTTCGATACCTCTCCATATGATGTAACGCCATTTATTCTACTATACTCCGCGGGAAAATGCAAGGGTGTGGAGAAAGGCGATTGGTAAAAAAGCAAAACTTTTCGCAAAAAACGAAAAAAAGCAATTGACTATTTCCGTTTGATGTGGTAATATAATTAAGCTGTCAAAAGCAAATGCGCTGTTAGCTCAGCTGGATAGAGCGTCTGGCTACGGACCAGAAGGCCAGGGGTTCGAATCCCTTACAGCGCACCATTGAGCGCATATCCGAACCCTACATTGTGTGGGGAACGGTGTTCGTTCAAACCAAAAGACACTCCTTACCTTAATCGGTAGGGAGTGTCTTCTTTTATTCTTCGCCGGAATACCCGTTCGCTCTGGCGCATTTCAGCGCACCCAAGATCATCTTGTCCTGAGCCAGTGTTCGTTCTTTCAGCTCATAGAGTGGAGTACGACGATGATCGTCCCATTCAATGAGTTGCTTTTTGTCATGAACGACTTGACCCTCATAGAGATTGATAACCTTGTCGAGCGTGATTTCTTTCAGCACTTGCATTTTCTCACCCCTGAGCGTCCTCGTCTGAGGTTTCTTTTGACTTGACCTTAATGCCGTACAGAATGGCGAGTTCGGCAGTCCAAGCCGCAAACCAGCCGACCGTCAATTCTGTGTCAACCGTGTGACCGCAGGCGTTCAAAATCAGAACCACAACGGCATACCAAGTCAGATTGAAGATGGACAAGATCGTGAACTTCGTGCGCTTTCTCATTCTTTTCTTCCTCGGCTTAGGTTGCACTCGTTTACCACCCATAGGAAGCCCTCTCAGCGACTCAGGAAGCGTTCATGCACGAAGCCAGTATAATTTACCCTCTTGTGCGAGAAAGCCACACAGAGCCATTTAACGCCGTTTACAACGGTGTAGTAGCCGTAGTTCTTGACGGTGGTTCCCTTGGGAATTGTCACCAGCACTCTACTGTCCGTCCCGGCAGCGTCACGGACATTCAGACCAGCACCAGCGGTCACGGTGTAAGTGCCTGCCACAGCCTTATTGAAAGACCGTGCGACACCCTTTGCCTTGACTTCGGTGATAGGAACGGGCTTGACCGTTTCGGGCTGTGCGGGAGTCACGGTTTTATCGTAGGTCACATAGGGGAGGTGTCCGTGCTTCTTCCACATACGGGTGTTGTACCCGTTCTTCTTCCCGATGTTACCGACAGCGGTGATCTGCACATTGTTCGCCCAACGAGGGGAACACTCAACTGCCAGACCGTTTCCAATATACACGCCGATGTGTCCCGTAGTCCACACCACTTCGCCGGGGTCAACCTTGTCCCACCCGGAAGCAGTAGCGTCCTTGCACTTCATAATCATGGTGTCTGCACCAATGTCAGGTACGCCGTTGGTGGCGTATTTTGCGCCGCCGTAGGACTTGGTTTTATCACCAGTCCAGCCCCACAAAACGGCTTTGATAAGGTTCACACAGTCAAAGCCGAAGGTGTCAGGGGTCGCCGCCATAATCATAGAGGTACGAGCTGCCGCCATGTTGTAGGGGTGGTTCTTGATGTACCGTGACTTATTGGTGTCGGTCAGCGGCGCACCAAAACAGCCCATGACATACAGGGTCTTGTAGTGCTTGGCAATATCAACGACCTTGGCGACCAGTTCACTTGATTTCATCATAGCTTTTGCCCTCCTTGGTAGCGTCCAAAATGGCCTTGAACTTCGTAAATGCTTCTGCGATGTACTTGCAGGACACCATGAGTACCGCACCAATAATCACCAAATTGCTGAAAATATCCACATACTCAGTCGGAATTTCCCACCCGACTATATCCGCAAACAGCGGCAGCGTAGTAATAGCGACACACAGCAGGGTCAGACCGCAGACAAAAGCGGTGATCTTCAAGCCGGAGTTTATCAGCTTTTCCTTGCTGAACGGTTCCAGCAGGACTTTGATGTTGTAATACAGAGAAAAGGATACATTGGAAAGGTAGGCACACAGAAAAATCAGCATAGCCCAGCCAATGTTCGTCAGGTTATGCAAAATGGTTTCGAGCATAATTTTTACCTCCAATTTTTAATTTAGGTGAGTTAGGTGAGTAATCGGGCGTTTTTCCTATAAACTCCCTCTTATACACGCATACTAAGAGAAAGTTATAGGGATTTTGACCCGATTACTCACCTTTATCACCTTACTTTCGGGTCATGCAGGCTTGTGAAAGCCCTCCAAATCCTCGATACGGTGGTTGATGACCTTAATTTGTTCCTCAACCACAGGTACACGCTTCGCAAAATTGTTGTGTTCCCGAACCTCACGGGTCAGTTCGTCCATTTTAGTTTCGATAACGGCCTGCTGTTTATCCAGCTTAGAGTCCATGGCCTGACCAGTCTTATTAGACGAATAAATAATACCGATCAGGCTCAACCCACCTGTAATCAGGGCAACAATAACAGCTTCACTCATGTCCTATCCTCCCTTAATCGGCGGTGTATTCTTCCCAGCCAGCGGGGTAAGCGTCGGGCGACCAAGTGTTCCCATCAATCAGACTGCGGTACAATTTATTGTTATAGCTTACAATGTCACCCTTATTGTAAGCATCGTGGGCGCCGGTCGGCTGAGTCCAAACAGGATAACCGGCGGGTGTCAGGCCAATCGGCGTATACATTGCGGGAAGCTGGTCAGGTTTCCAATCCGCCTGAGAGGTGTGCGCCTGTACTACCTTGTAGAGCTGCGGGTCGCCTACACCGTTCACACCGTAGGTGAAATAATCACCAACAGCATAGGCATGACCGACCTGATAGGGGTCATAGATGGTTGCAACCACCATCGCAGAGTCTTCGTCAAGGCTTTTGGCGAACATCTGAACAGCCTTGCGGAACTGCTCAGAATTACGAATGTCGTTCGGGTCAGTCAGCAGAGCGGTCAGACTGGAAGCGTAAACGCCATCGTCCACTTCTTCGACCAAAACCGTTTCAGCACCGTCCAGTTCGGGGTGTCCGTTGACATGGTACACGGTGCCGTTCAAGGCAATACCCTGTGCATTGTCCTCGACCGTCAGGCCGTAGCAGCCGTTTTCCTGCATACATACCCAAGTTAGATTGCTCACAATGCCGAGAACTGCGTCCTTCTTGATGATTTTATACATGGCTTTTCCAACCTTTCTCGTCCGGGTAGAACCCGTACAATGATTTGAAATACTGATTGGTGCGCTGCCGCACCTTGAAGCTGTGACCTCGCTTCATGTGACCGTTGTAGGAGTCCACGGAACACCGAATGTCAGCCAAGGTCATTTCGCCCCGGTCGAGCTTTCCTCGGAAAGCCCTGAGCTTGTGTCGAACGATTTTTGTTGAGTCCTTGTTCATCTTCCGAACAACCTTGCCGGTCGGTGTGATGATAAACCTCGTTTTCAACCAGCGGTAATAATCTCTGAGAGGAATGACTCTTGTCTTCTTCAAATTCAGTTCCAGACCGCACTTCTCGCAGATGATCTTTAACCCGTCCATACAGAGATACAGGTCATCAATGTCAGAGCTGATTGCCACACCATCGTCCATGTATCGCTCATAGGCTTTGATACGGCAGACCTCTTTGAAGTAGTGGTCGATCATATTGGGAAGCATAAGGGCGTTCGTCTGAGACACCTGACTGCCAAGACCCAAGCCCACAGAACCGAAGTCCGTAATAAAGCTGTTCGCAAGCTCCCTTATTTTCGGGTCATGAAGCCTGCGGTCGGCTTCACGGAACAGCGGCTCATGTGGAGCTGAGTCAAAGAAGCTGTGAAAATCGTAAAGCAGAACCCCTCCTTCCAGACCGTACTTCCTGTAATGCCGTTGAAGGTAACAGGTCATACGGCGCAGGGCGAAGTCCATACCTCGGTGTTTCAAGCTGGCTGAGTTGTCATAGATGAAACAGGCCGAATAGATGGGAACTAAGCAGTAGTCACACAGACACTTTTGAACCGCTCGTTCCGTGATATGGACTGATCGGATATACCGCTTCTTCCCTCGCTCCATGATGGTGAAAGCGTGAAAGCCACGGTGCTTGAAGGTTCCGTTTTGAAGTTCACGATGGGTCTTTGCGATGATCGGAATGATATTGCCGATATACCGCTGAGTTGAGTTTTTCCAGTAGACACCCTTACAACATTTCTTCCCGGAAAGGTAAAGGTGTCTGAACGAAAAGACTTCATCGAAATCACCACATTCTTTGCTTCGCCGCAGACGAGCTTCGTCCCGCTTGGCTTTCCTGCGCTGATAACGGGCTTCTCTCCGTTCTTCACTTGTCATAGAAGGTCCCCTCCGTACAGTCTTATTGTCGGGTACGGGTTCTAACTGCTTGTAGTACCAGCCATGAAATGAGCTACCGTACAATCGCTCACCATGCAAGAAGCGTCCGGCTGACTACATCGGACGGGGTGTTTTGGCTTGGTAGCCGGGAACAAGCCCTCCCTCTGCAAAAGGTACTGATTTCGCCCAAAGGGGTTACTACGACTGACCTATGCGAAGTTGCAGAGTCCGAAGGACACGCCATTGGAGTTGCTGGCGTTGTTATTGTTGGCGTTGCCGTTGTTGTTCACATTACAGAAGTTGTTGGTGTTGCCGGAATTAGGAGAACGCTCCCACCAGTTGTTCGCAGAAACGGTAACAATTACAGGGCTTGACCCAATGAAAAACTCATGCCGGGAGGTCTTTATACCTCTCGTGGTCAGCTTTTCGAACCTTGGAGATAAGCTGTGCTTCGTCCGTGATATACTCTCCAAATTCCTTCATGGCGTGGTCAATCCACGGACACTTTTCAGGGTTTTGGAGAATAGCATCATAGAGCAAAGTCAGCTTCGGGCTGAGATTTTGAAGGGCGATGTTGGCGTTAATCAGATGATCTCGCCGCATTTGCGCTTCATGCTGATTGTGCGGATAGATGTTGTTCGCCGCTCGTACTTCCTCGTGAACCGTGGAAGCCAGCTCGAAGATACGGTTTGTCAGCAGAGGTGCGTATCTTTTAGGAGCCTTGGTGCAGACGGAGAAAGCGTGAAGCTCTAACCGTCTGGCGGTTTCGATGAACTGCATGGAGCTTTCGCCACGCATAGCTTTGATGACTGACACGCCAACATTCCTTTCTTACACCGCCCCTGACGGGGCGGGATTGGTGTTGATGAAACCGGAGATTAAACGCAGAAGCCGAAGGACACGCCATTGGAGTCGCTGGCGTAGCTATAGCTGGCGCTGCCGTTGTTGTTCACAGCACAGAAGATGATGGTGTTGCCGGAATAAGGAGAACGCTCCCACCAGTTGTCCGCAGAACCATTGACCTTCTTAATGGTGCTGTTGCCAGCGGTGTAATACTCGTATTGCTTACCCTCACCAGCGTAAGAATACTGAGTAGCACCAAAGACTTCGATCTCGGACAGAAGGAACAGCTTGTCGGAAGTGGTTTCCAGACCGGAACTGCTGTTACCTACGCTGGTCACTTTGTTGACGAACTTCAACACGCTTTTCAGGTCGGAGGAAAGCTGGTTCAGCAGCGTTGCCATTGTGGAGGTACGCATAGTGGAACCACGCCAGCCGTTCACATTGGTGTTGGAGCCGTTCATGGAATAGGTGGTTTTCAGGCAGTCAACCAACTGGAAGGTGATACCAGCCTTGGTGCGGCTACCGTCTGCGGTGGTCAGAGTGTCATGGTCAAAACCGATGATCTGTGCCGCATAGGTCACGCCGTTGACGGTGATGTTCTTTCTGTCACCGACCTTCCAGTAGTTCGGAGCTTGACCGAACTTAGAAACAGCAGCGATGTTATCCCAAGAGGTAGCTTCCAGCGTAGCGCCGACCACAAAGGGATAGACATATACGATACCGATGACTTCCAGCGTGTAAACCTTGGTCTTCTGAGAGCCGTTATAGGTAAACACGATAGTCCAGTCACCCAGCTCGGTCGGGTACAGGGTGGCATAGCCGGTGGAAGCGACCGTACCAGTCAGGGTTTTGCCGCCCCTGCTCATGGTGACGGTTGTGCCGGTATCAGCGATGACACGCACCTCGGCGGGAGAACCCTTCTGGCTAAGAGCATACAGAGCGTCATTTACCGTGGGGTCGCTGCCGCTCAGTTCCAGTGCCGACTTGGTGGTGTCGGACAGCATATTTGCCTTGGTCAATGCGGTGCCGACCACATCACAGCCTGCGGCGTTCAGACCAATGTCGAGGGTGGCGGTTCCGGCGAGAAGCTGTGTGCGCCATTCCTCGAAGGTTGCAGGCATATCGGTAGGAGCCTTGATAGAACGGGACTTACCGTTGCCCTTAATGACAGTATCTTTCATGAAATTTCCTCCTTACTCTCCGCAGTTATACAGGCCAACATAGGCGAAAGCGTCCACCGTGCGGTCGATCTTGGAATACAGCTCGGTTTCTACCTCGGTCAGTGTTGTGTCGATGACATACAGGAGATATTCAATGTTGTTTGCCGTGGAAAAAGTGAGATTGTCCAGACTGCTCGGAACCAGCGGTGCGTCCGGGGGAAGCATGAGCTGCTTTCGGAGAACCGTCAGGTTGTTCAAGTAGGCTTTCACGAGAGATTGGGTGGGCGTATCACCCATCGCCCAATTCGTCTTTGCCGCAACCACCACCGAGGAAGGGTCATACGGAACATGGTAGATCGGGTCATCAGCGACTCCTTTCTCCGCTCGGTATGCCGCCAACTGTCCGGGGAGAGAAGTCATGCGGTTGGCGATATAGACTACCGCCTGCCCCACACGGTTCATGTCCCCGTAATTGTAAGCACCCTTCATACCAGCCATGTACTCGGTCTTTTCCTCAGCGGAAAGGCTCGAAAGCCCTTCCGTGAGGATTTTGTTTTTCAGGGTAAAAACCCTGTCTACATCGGCCTGTGTGCGGTCATAGACGAGATTATCAATAATGCTCATATCAAACCTTTCACCTTCAACTTTCCGCTCAGAGAGCCGTTAAATGTGATCTCGTCCACCAAGATCAATGCGTCCATTTCATCGGTGTAGAGCGTCTGCAAGCCAATCACATCGCCCACTTCCAACTCAGGATTGCCACGGTATTTTGTCTGATAGGTGTTTCTCATTTGCAGATACTTTTTCACCTGATCGGCAAGAGCGGCGCACATCGTATCGTTGGTGATGAGGGGGTTTTCCTCCTTGTCGATTTCTCCATCGAGAGCCACGGGATAGGAAACGACCACCGAGTTCTCAGACAGAGTTTTGCCGGTAATGACTACGGTTTTAGTGCCGGAGGATAACACCAAATCCGCAGCTCTGGCATAAATGTTGGAGGATACCAACGAGCCGCCAGAAACAGAGATGGAAACATCTTGTGCAAGACCAGAGAACTCGACATGAAGCTGAGTTTCGGTGGTCGTTCCCTCGAAAAGTTTGGTGGTATCATTTGCCGCCGTATACGCATACTTAGCGACAGACACCGCTTTGAGCTGGTCGATCTTTGCGATGGATTGGGAGTCCTTATCAATCGAGTCAAAGTCCAGTGTGAAGTCCGTTTCACGGTAGTAGAGCTTACTCACCCGCATACGGCGATACGGTAGGCCACCGTTCATCGTGACCTCGATCTCGGTGCAGTCAATCGCCGCTTCGCTGTTGACGAACACCTCCGCCGAAGTGATACCCGTCACGGTCTGCGTGTCCAGCAGCTTCGTCCCGGCGTAATACTTCACCTGAATAGAGGTGGGGTATTCGTCCAAGGGAGTATCAAAACGGAGAGCCAGCACGGGAAGATCGTGAGAAACATCAAAGGTCTTGGTGAAGGTCGGCTTCGTGGTATAAGTGCCATCTGCCGCAGTCATCGCTTCGCTGATAAACCCTCGACCGGAAGGGTTGGTGTCTTCAACAATGACCTGATCTCCACCGTTCAGTGTCCAGCGGTTCAGTTCCAACGCCGCATAGGTGTTACCAACCTTATTGCCACGGTCAACAGTGTCCCACTCGCTGTACCACAAATGACCGTTATCTGCCCATACGCCGCTGTAAATACCAACCACAGTCACGCCGAAGGGCTTAATGTGAATGATATTGTCATCGTCTGTAAACAGGCGGCAGCGGCAGGCGTGAGCGATCAGTTGCAGACAGTTCATGTGCGAGTCAATGGGAAGTGCCGCCGTAGTGAACATTTGCTTCAAGGCCGGGTCAATCACCCATGGGTGCGTACCCTGCGCTGTCAGCGTCAGGTCTGCGTCCAAAAGCACTTCCTCAGCCATGTCGTAGAAGTTTTTGGAACCGAGCTTACTCTTGTAGAAGGTTCCGGTCAGACTTCCAACCAGACCTGTCCCTGTGAAGGTGGCCTGATTTTTGGCGGCTTTCGGTTTGCTGTTCAGCACATACTTGTCCGGTTTCAGCCACTCGACCTTGCCCGTGGGAAGCATATAACCGTATCGGAGAGCAATCGGTGACTTCTTATCCAGATAGGCATAAATGCCTTTCGGGTTATCCGGGTCATAATTGTGTTCGTAGTCCAAAAGAACGAACTGCATGGTTTCCTGCGGCAGTCTGCGGGAGAGCGGGTCTACATCGTGAGACTCCTTGATGGAAACAATGTCATCATTTCCAAATTTCTTCTGCACACCGTAGAGAACCTGTTGCAAGCGAGGGCGGCGGTACGGGAGGGTGTTCCCCATCGTCAACACAATCTTGTCACAAGAAGCGACCTTCGTGTTGATGACCAACTCTGTCCCCTCTACGGGAAGGGTCAGGCTTTCCAGCACCGCACCATTCAGGTAGAAATCAACTGTCACGGTGTCAGGCCATTCCTGATAGCGAGTGTCAAAAGTCAGCGTGATACCGGGGAAGGTATGAGGATTGCTGAAAGCACGAGTCAGCACCGCAGGGGTGGTGAACTTGCCCTCAGCATTACTCATGTGGCTCGAAACAAAGCCGTCATACATCGTCCCGGAAGAAGGAACGATGACCGTATTTCCGTCCAGCGCCCACCGGTTCAGTTCCAACGCCGCATAGGACTCCTGATAATCATATCCGTAGTCCAGCGTGTCGAACTCAGAATAACTCTGCGCCCCATTACTGACCCAATTACCGTCTGTTGCCGCCGCTGTGTCCACCTGAGAGAAGGTGATCTCCACAAAGGACTGCTCACGGAGTAAAGACTTCATCGACAGCTTGTAAGCGTTGCTTACCTGTTTCACGGCTGCACCTCCTTAGAATGGTTCGCCGCAGTCAATGATGTTGACTTTGCAGTTGATGTAGTCCGCAGGAAGCCCCGTGTTCGGGTCAAGATGGTACGGGGTCGCCGTGCGGTCGCCGGGGTACATCTTTCGGGTTGTCCAGCGGTTGTTTACCATGTCGGGATAAGTGACCGTCACAAAGAAGTTCTTGTCAAAAATCTGCAACATGGCAGACCACTGTTCCGCAGTCAGATAGCCCCAAAAGAGGTTGTTGAGCTTCTGTTGATCTCTGCCTACCTTCTGACCCACCACAACGCCGTTGGCGTTTCTGGCAGAGTCTACGATAGTGGCAGACAGCAGCTCTAAACCCCTGCGGGGCTGAGGAAACTTTGTGCCATTGATTGTAATAAAACTTTGCATTTCCTCAGCCCTCCTTAGTAGGCATTGGCAAACACGCCAGTAGATACTTGCCGACCACGCTTCTCCTTGTAGCGGTCGTAGGAATGACCGATCTCATTGTCACCAATGACAATGGACATATCCTTTTCTTCCACGACATTCAGCAGAGCGTAGATAGCAGCGATTACGCCGTCATTGGCAACGGATACGCCTGCGGAGATACCCTCAACGATCTGGTCATTGTTGGCAACCGCCGTTCTGCGCCCCATCGCACCGACCATTTCCGCACCTGCTTCACGGGCGATAAAGAGCTGTCCTTCGTTCGGGAAACCGCCGTCTTCAAAGAACGGAATATGCGGAATATCCACCAATCGAATATCAAACGCCGGAATAAGCGTGATACCCATAACAGACAGACCGTTGAACTGAATGTGGAACATATCATTGATTGCGTCAATGACACCGTTCACAAGTCCAATGATGGAGTTCGCCATCTGTCGTACAAAGCGAGTAATGGGGTTATCGTCCAGCGTCCATGCCGCATACGACAGGGACAGACCCGCCGCCAGTACCGCAAGGCCAAGACCAACACCCGCACCGCTCAGGCACAACAGGACACCGAGAACGATCAATGCGCCGCTGAGAATACCCGTGATGACCGATACGACTTTCTTAATGGAATTAACCACAAAATCCCAATTCAGGGTAGCAACAGCGCCAAGGCTCAATGCGCCAGCCGCCATCAGGCCAAGGCCGAGAGGAAGGGCGACTCCACTCAGAGCAAGGATAGCGCCGACCGCCAAGAGAGCGCCGCCGACAACGGTGGTAATCATGCTGATCTTCTGCTGAACATTGTCGGAGAGGTCATTCCAGTTCGGCATGATAGCCGTACCCATTGTGACCGCACCCGCCGCCAGCAGAGCCAGACCCAACGGGATATTCGCCCCGGAGAACGCCAGTGCCGCACCGATAGCGAGGAACGCCACAGATACGACCGTGGTAATAATGGCAATTACATTCTGGATTTCATCGCTCAGGCCATTCCAGTTGAGAGCCATTACGGAAACCAGAGAAGTAGCGCCAACAGCCATCAGCGCAATACCGAGGGGCATAGACCCGGAGAAAGCGAGGATAGCGCCGAGTGCCAAGGTTGCTCCACTGACCAGCAATCCTACTCTGGACAAGGGAGAAGCCAGAGCGTCCGGGATACTGTTCCAGTTCAGAGCTGCGGCAGATACAAGCGTGACAGCACCAACAGCCATCAGCGCAATACCCAGCCCGGTTGCGACCCCGGTAAAGGCCAACATAGCGCCTACCGCCAGAGAAGCACCCGCCAGAACTCCCGTTAAGGTGGTCAAAGCGTCAGTGAGGTGCCGGTCGCTGTTATGCCAGTTGATAACAGCGGCAGATACAAGACTTGCCCCGCCCAAGGCCATCAAAGCGATACCAAGAGGAAGGTTCGCCCCGGAGAACGCCATAATTGCGCCAAGAGCCAGCAGGAAGCCGCCGACAACACCTGTAATGAGAGCCAGCGTACTTGCCAGTTCGCTACTCATAGCAGTCCAATTCAGTCCAACGGTAGCCGCAAGGCCGACCGCACCCGCCGCCATCAGGCCGACACCCAGCGGAATATTCACGCCGGTTACGACCAAAATTGCACCTACCGCCAGCATAAAGCCGGAAACAATCGTAGTGATCTCTGCGAGAGTGTCTTCAATCATCTTCTTGATTTCACCGATACGAGTCTGCACAGCGTCACCAAGGAAATCGTAGGTAGGCAAATCGAAATCAAATCCGCCTGCGCCACCAGCACCCGCCCCGGAACCGCTTCCCGTGTTAGGAGCAAAGACATTCAGCTCGTCAAAGCCTGCGGTGTACTGTTTCAGCTTCTTGGCAGCACCGGCAGCGTCATCGAGATTATCAGCTAAAGACCCAGCGCCGACAGCAGCGCTATTCACTCCTGAATAGTCCACCTCCGTCAACTTGAAACCCGCAAGGTTGGCAAGGGCATTGGCGATTTCTCGAATGACCTGAACAACAGCGATTGCATAGGGAAGAATTGCGTTTAGTGCGGGAATGAAGATGTTACCGATAGCTCGTGCGGCCTGTGTAAGCTGTGCCTGTAAGATACGAAGCTGGTTTGCGGGAGCTTCCAGCGTTCTCGCCATGTCGCCCTGAGCGGTCGTTACCTGAGTCATAATGGCGTAGTATCTCAACTCGGCCTTTTCTGCCTGCGTCATGTTTGCAACGCTTTCCTTGATACCAAGGTTCAAAGCGGTCTGCTCCAACCGTGCCTGCGACAAATCGTAGCCCAAGCGCCGCAGAGGTTCCAACTCGCCGGAAATACCGGACTGTAACTTCTGCATAGCGTCTTCAATGGAAATATTGAAGAAGGAAGAAATATCGTAGCCGAGCTGTGTCAGGTTTTGGCTCATGAGCTGCGCTCGTTCAGCCGTGTCACCGAAGCCGGTCAGCAGCGTGTTAAAAACGCCCTGATTGCGGAGCCACTGTGCCGGGTCGATACCCATGACATCAGATACCTTTTCAGCGTAGTTTTGAGCTTCGGCGGCATACTGCCCCAAGGCGACCGTGAACAGGTTCAGGTCTTCTTGATACTTGTTGGACTCCGTGACCGCCTGTGCAATGAAATGACCGATTTTGCGGAAAGTGATTGCAACAGCGGCGACATTCAACGCTTTCAATCCGCTCGTGAACTGCCCGGTAGTGGAGGTTGCTTTACGGGCAGAAGCGTTGTATTTCTCCGTGCTGGTAATCAGCTTTTGGATTTTGGACGGAAACGCCGAGAAACCGTTGGACACCTTCTGCATTTCATCGGCGAAAGGCTTCATGGCAGCGGCAAGAGCGGTCATCTGCTGTGTGAACTTGTCAATGTCCGCCGCTTCCAAATCCTCGATCACCTTCGGCAGCTTGGAGAGCTGATTGATAAAGGTGGTCATATTGGCCTTACCCAACTCAGAGAGAGGGCGTAAACCGTTGGCAAGGGAAGTCAGCTTGTCGCCGTCCGTCCATTTCAGACCAGCGAGAGCGGTGTTGATTGCTGTGAGCTGGTTGGCGATGGAGGAAGAAATCTTCACATTTCCAACCTGACTCAGAGCGGTCAGCGCATTGGTAAGCCGGGTGATCTTCTGCGAAGCGTCACCGCTGTTCAAGCCTTTCAGAGAATTGGAAAGCTCCCGAATACCCTGAGCGGTCTTGCTCAGACCCGTTGCGCCGCCGTTGGTAGCGGTTTTCAAACGATTGAGCGTGTTAATCAGGTTTTGAAGCCCTGCGACCGCCTGCGTACTGTCATTGACGATCTGAAACTCCAACCCCTGAATTTCCACATTGTCAGCCACTTACGCCACCACCTTTCTCTTGAAATTTCTTATTGACCGATACCATAAAGGCTTCCATGTATGCCTTGGCTTGGTCATCGTGTTTTTCTTGAAGCTGCTTCTGCTGTTTCTTGTCCTGCCGACTGAACAGCTCATAGGGGCTTTCCCGATACGGCGTGGGCTTGGTTCCCTTCTTGGCGAAAGCACGAAGAACCGGGGCAGCGTCAATAAGAGCTTCGTAAAAATAAGCTCCTTGGAGCCAAGCGTCTTGATTTCTCAGGTCTTGCCTGATCTGTGCTGCCTTTCGGTAATACTTCACCAATTCGCAATCCTGTTCCCAAAACTGCTCATAGGTCATGCCGATGGAAAGATAGTACGGGAAAACCTCATAAAACTTTGGTGTGTAAGCGAGAAGGGGAGCGGGGCGATGGTCGCCGCCGCCCCCCTCACTTCTGGAAGATCGGTCGCTTACCAGCCGGTCTTCCAGCTCAGGTTTCCCTCGTTGCCCTCCTGCTCAGGCTCGTCCAGCAGACTCAGCAGGGGGTCGTTATACATCTCTACCAGAGCGGCAATCAGCTCGTCCTTGTGGTTCATACGAGCGTAAATGTTGTCAATCACATCACGCTTCACGAACCGATGATGGGCGAGGAACGCACCGGCAAACAGAGCCGGAAGCAGGGTCATCGGCTTGCGCTCCACATCAGCAGCAACAAAGCCGTTCTTCTCCATCGCTTCAACGGTCTTGCGGGTGTATTCCAGCGTGTAGGTCACGCCGGTAGTAGGGTCATTGATCGTCAACTGCTTTGCCATGATAAATCCTCCTTATCAATACGGCGATTGTTGGTGTCTTAGGTTGCGGAGAAAGCGATGGGGGTGGAAGGAGCGATGGTGATGTTCATGTTCACCACTTCATTCACGCCGCCGCCCACGGGATACACGGACAGCTCACCGTCAAAGCTGAACTTGCCGTTAGAGCCATCGGGAGTAACAGTGCCATCGCTCTCGGTGCCGCCAAACCAGACCGCATAGCTGACCTTCTTGCCTTCCAAAGCCTTGAGGGTCTGGAAATCAGCCAGCGTGTAGTTGGCGGTAAAGGACAGACCATCGAGGGACTGGATACCGGCGATGTAGGTCTGCATATTGTCGCTCAGGGTGGTGGTTTCCAGCATTTCGGGTTCTCCGCCGAGGTCAGGAAACTCCTTAATGTCGATCAGCTTGCTCCACTGTTCGCCAGTGTCGGCTTTCTTCATCAGAAAAACCTTGTAGGTGGAAATAGCCATTTCATTTACCTCCTATAAAGAGTGGTTCCGTCCGTTTCAGCCTTGTATCGGGCAACCAGACGGTAAATTGTTGCGTTCTCCAAATTGGGAACCGGGGACAGAGAAATACGCCGGAAATTCTTGGCGTACATGAGATCGTCCACAAACCTCATGATCTTTCGGCAAACGGATTTCTTACCGCCTGCCTTATCGGAGTAGACATTCACCTCGTACATCAGCGTGGCGAACCTCTCCGTATCGCCGCTGTCCATGTGATCTTCCGTGGTGTAGTTATCCTGCTCCACCAAACTCACATAGGGAAAACGGGTAGGGGCATTGACATACTCGCCGCTGACCAAGATACCGGGAAACTGCGCTCTCAGGGCTTCCGCAATCGGCGTGTAGATTTGACTCTCCACATCAATCATGAAAACACCTCCTTCGCAATTTCCGTGAGCCGGTCTTGCAGCTCCTTTACCGTTTCATACATCGGCATATTGGCGGGATTGCCGTGAGTGATGACCACGAACCCGCCGTTCTTCTTTTCTTTCAGCACTCCGTTCGTGCCGGGGTCGCCGTAATAACCCCAAGAGTGCTGCTTGCCGTGACCCTGACCATATTCGCCACGCTTCATGCCGAGTTTTTCCGCTTCCGGGTGATCGTCCGGGTAGGTCACGCCTGTACCGAACTCGATAAACAGGGTAGCTCCGCCTGTCGCCACCACCGCTCGAACATTGTTCCCACGGGGTTCCACCGTCACGGAAACATCGTTGGTGCCATCGTAAACAGCCCGCTCGAACTTGGCGGAAGCGATCTCTAAGCCCTCCTGCGCCACCCGGTCGAGAAAGACCGCAGTCCGCTCTTGAAGCCGGTTCTTCCGGTTTTCGGTTTCCCGTATCAGCCGCCCAATTCCTCTCCCGGAGAGCGGAACATTGATCGTCTGACTCACGATACCGTCACCTTACTGACCGCATAGGAAATGGAATTGAGAGACTTGGCGACCCGCTTGACCATGTAATCGTAGAGCGGCTTCCCGTCCTCGTCATACTGCGGCTCCTTGTCAATGAACAGCACGGTATTCTCGTCAATGGGGCAGCTCAGGTCATCAGTGACGATTACCTTGTCGTACCCTGCGAAATTACCGAACTGCTCCACCTGAGCGGAGCCGGTCGCCGCCGAGATATTGGCGTTCATCGCTACGGCAGGCTTGTAAACCACCAATTCCTCACCGGTTTCGTTGCCGTACTCGTCCTTGGCGGGAACCTTGCTGTCATACAGCAGATACCAGAAAGGCGATTTGTTGCGGTTCAGTGTTCTCATGCACTCAACCTCCCATCACAGCGGCAAAGGGAACAATGTCCCTCAGCAGCGTAAGCGGCACATCGCCGTCTTCATAGGAGCGGGAGATACCGTTTTCGCTGTGAGCGGTCTGCCCTTCGGCTCCCCGCTTGTTCAGCAGATACACGGCGATCTCCACCTGAATGTGAGCGTACTGGTCAGGAACAGCGGTCACGGTGGGGTCGAAAGGGTATGCCTTACGGCACACCTTGTTTCCGGCGATAGAAAGGTAGGTGGAAAGCGTGTCCTCGTCTGTCTCGCCGGTCATGGCTTTCACCATTTTCAACTTCTCAGCGTCCGTCATGCTTTCCACCTTTCCTTTCTAAAATGTTGGGTTTACTCCTACGCCACTCTTAGCCGCTAGCAACGGCCTTAGTGTTCACGGGGTTGTTTGCGTCATTGGCGATGAAGACGCTGCGGCTGTAAGTGGGAGCGGTAAACTCGGTAGAGATACCGGTAAACTTACCGTGGAACCACTCAGGGCCGTGGTCAAGGCCGATCTGACCAAAGAGCTGATACTTCTCACCAGCGCCGACCTTTGCCAGCGGCTCAAGGAAGAAGTTACCCTTGCCGGGGACAGGCTGATAAACGGGAGCCAGAACGCTCAGGTTCAGCAGCAGGGCAGTACCGGCAGGCAGGTACTCGCCGAGATACAGGTAGACAACGCCGATGGGCGTGACCACGCTGGACAGGGCGATACCGTTGATGTTACGGGCAGCGGGAACCACGGTCAGACCGTTCTGAACAGCGTCAGCGTTGATCTGGAACATGGTCACAGCGTCACACCACAGGCACAGGCCATCGGTGGGGGCGTGAGCGCCGTAAATCTTCTTCACCATGTCGGCAATATCCCACAGGCCGAGGGGCTTGGAAGCCATCGCCGTAGTGTTGGAAGTGATTGCGGGAACCAGACCACGGGTCTTATTGATCTTGGTGTCATCAGTGGCCTTGTTGTAGACACCGTTAATGAAGGTGTACTCAATGTCGGCATTGACCTTCATCATCTTGGCGGCAACCTGAAAGTCCAGCTCGTTCATGGGGTTGGCCTGCTGACCCGCCACATTGATACCGCTCAGAGTACCCATGTTAGACATCTTCCCGTAGGAAATGCCCACAGACTCCTGAAAGATCTGAGTCACATTGGTCTTCTGCGCACGGGTCACAACGGTAGCGTCAGGGGCGGTCAGAGAAGCACTCTCGCTGATAGCAGGCTGAGCGCCGCCGCCAGAGGTGAACTCCTGACCGGTCACGAACTCAACATGGTTCGTGGTCTTGGCACGACCGCCGATGATAGAACTCAGAGGGGTGCGGGTGTTGCCCTTGTTAAAGAGCATACCGGAGTAATTGAGTACCCCGAAACTCATAGCAAACTGATCTGCCATAGTAAAAACTCTCCTTTACTCTTTTTTCGCCTGCGCTTCCGCTTCGGCTTGCAGGCGAGTGTAGTAAGCAACGGCGGCGAAATCACCGTTTGTCCGTGCTTCCTCGATTTTCTTGGCGTAATCCATCTCGCCAGTACCGCCACCGGCACCGGGAGTGGGCTTGGGGGTCTTTTTCAGAGCGTCAGCCTTGACCTGTTTTGCATACTCGTCAAGGAACTTCTGCTGGTTGGCAAACACCTTGGCAGAGTCACCATCAGCCATCGCCTTTGCGGTGTCCTCGGCAAGAGCCTCGTCATAGCCCTGAGCGATGAACTTGGCCTTGAACTCGGAAACACGCTTGGCTTCCCGCAGCTCGGAAAGCTCCTTCTCCATGTTGGCGAACTTTTCCTCCTGCTCCTGCTTCTTCTTCTCGTCCTCACCTAACAGAGCGTTATGCTTGCGCTTCCACTCAGCGGCTTCGGAGTTGGCCTTGGAAACAGCGGCTTTCTGCTTTTCCAGCTCGGCGGCGTTGTCCTCGTACTCGAACGCTTCCAGAGCTTTCAGCTTGTCTTCCGCAGACATTTCCGCATAGCCCGTGATTTTGCTGGTGTCGATCTTTGCCATAATGATTACCTCCTGCGTTTAACAAGGCTGTTCACTCAGCACTATTTTCCGTTTTTACGGGTTGTCTCCCGTTTGCGATTAAGGTCTTCCCTGACCATTCAACGCCTTGCGGCGGTCAAACCATTGTCTTCGCCTTTCTCATATCTCCGAAAAGACTGAGCTTTCACGGGCTGTCCGAAAACTCCGAGGGCATTGGAAGGAAAAATAAAAGGGCTACCAATACCTTTTCGGTATCAGTAGCCCGTAATGGCTGTTCCTATCACCTATGCGATAGGCTGTTCATATTTCTTTTTGCTGCTGACCGCCCACACGATCACTTTCTCGTGTCGTTCTGCGATCTCAACGGTCTTTCCCGTAGTCAAGATTTCCTCAATCTTCCTGACCGCTTCCGGGGTCAGGCGGATTTCCTTTTCCATCAGGATTAACCTCCTTCTGCTTGGTTGCGAGTTCAGCGGCCTTTTTCTCCTGTTCCTCAGCGTAATCCATACTCATACGGTATGCAAGCTGCGGGTCAGAGAACAAACCACAATGGGTAAAGGCCAGAACCGGAGCGATCTTCGGATTGGCAAGCATAGCAGTCAGCACATTTGCCTTTTCCGTGATATTCTCGTAATTTCTGCGGGTAAAGCGGATTTCCAGACCACTGAGTTTCAGTGTCAGGTCGCTCAGGTCACGGCAGATACGCAGAACCAGCTTCAAGAAATCCTTCTCGGACTGCTTGAACATCAGCTCGGAGTCCTTCGCTCTGGCTTCCGCCGCCGACCAACCATCACGCATAATGACCGCAGAGCCGGTATCGCTGGTGGAAGAACCACCGTTGCGGTTCGGCATACCGCAGATTGTCAGGACGGTGTTATACATACTGTCCACAAGGGTCTGCGTCTGCGTCTGGTTCATTTCCGAGGTCAGATACTCGATCTCCGCCTTGAACTGCGGGTCAATATCCTTGTACTTGATAGCACCCTCGTCACGAAGCTGGTGAAAATCCTCGGTGTTAATATCAACATTGTGGAACAACATGAGCGCCTGTACGAACTGCTCCACACCGTCAAGGCGGTTACTCTCCACAGTATTGATAGCGTCCAGCAGAGGGAGGACGATCTCAAACGCTCCCAGCCGAGCCTTATTCGCCGGGTATTCGATGATGGGAATACCCAAAATCTGAGGTTCGCTCCGAATGATCGCCCAAGTGTTCTCCACCTCGTAGTAGTGGTCACGGGTGTAGCAACTGAAAATCAGATTGCCGTCCTCGTCCTTCACATACTTTACGCCCATCATGGCGGGGTTGCCGAGGGCGGTGGAGTAGACCACAAAAGCGAAGCGGGGGTCAAGGGTGAAAATCTCGAAGGGGGCTTCGTCTTCCTCTGCATCGGCTTCCCCATCAGGAAGCACCATGCGATAGGAAGTGCCGCCAATGTGCGACCAGTCCGCCAGTTCCTTGTCCTTGGCAGGCTTATCCTCACTGAGAACATAATCGTTCAAGCGGCTGACCTCAGCGGAAATGTTCTCGTCATCGCTTCGGCTCACATACTGGACGGGTTCGCCCATCAGATAGCCGACCTTGAAGGACACGATCTCATTGGCTCGGTTTTCAACGACCTTGTTGCAGATTTCAGGCCGTACTTCCTTTTCTCGATAAAGCACGGGCTGATCTCCACGATAGTACCGATAGAGATAGTCAATGTCGGCGCTGTTTTGCAGATGGACGAACAAAGCCTTTTGCAGAACATCAATGATGTTCCCGGCATTGATTTCGGCAACATCGGTATAGATCACACGGCGACCAAACAACGCTCTCGCACCCACTTACAGCACCTCCTTCCCTCTACCTATTATCTCTCTTATCATTGTACCAAACTCTCCAATGGTTGTCAATACTAGCCTTTTATCATACCATTCGCCACAGTATTTGTCAAAACCAACCTTTCAGTAGGGACGCTTGAAGACCTCCACCTTGCCCCCGGACAGCATACGGATTTCGTTCTCCAACAGGGAGAGGGAGTCAGGAGCGTCATCGTGCGGAACCTTGCCGGAGCGGGTGTAGGTGGTCACTTCCTTCATGAAGTTCCAATACTGACTGCCCCGCTTGTAGGTGGAGGGGTGCTTGAAGTAGAAGTTCTTCTTGATGTTGTCGGAAGCGAACTCAATACGGGTCTGCTTGTTAGAGATCGTGCGCTTCGTGCGGATACCCACGGAGTACCCTCGATCTCGAATGATCTGGTCAACATCTCTGGCATAATACTGACCGGCGTTGTTGGACTCAAAGACGGCGGAAGCAACCTTGTTCTCGATCAGGCATTTGGCACATTCCGGCTTCGTCACCTCAGCGGGAGAGTCATCAAAGACCACATCAACGATATACACAGCATTGCCGTATATCATCGCCACCGGCATAGAGGTCGAGTCCGAGCCGCTTTCCGCCGTATCGCCAACGGCGATGATAGTATCCGGGTCACGGTCTTTCGGCAGCTCGAAGAAGTAGTTCAGCTCGTCCTTGTTGAACAGCAGACCCTTCGCTTCAAAAGGCTGTTGCTGGAACTCGCTCTCAAACTGCTCCGCACTTAGAAGCTCCCGCTGCTCCCGGAAATAGGCGGTGGTGAAAACCTTTTTGCCCTCCCGCTCGTACTCATAATTACTCTCGTCCGTCACGAGATCGAGGGCGGGTATCTCAATCGCTCTCCAAGCCCATCCCTCCCGCTGTGCGTGTTCCTGCACACGACCGATGGGGTCATACAGGGAATAGCGAGTGCCGGTGAAAACCATCGGCGTACCTTCAATGGCACGACCCATAATATCGCCGGAAATCACTTCCCACTTGTCGTCAAGCCGCTGGCGGTTCTTCGCTTCCTCACGACCTTCCACACAGTCATCAAGGTAGAGGACATTGGTGGCTTCGGACAAGCCCACCTGTCGAGCGTCAATGGAACGACACATGATGGTGGGGAAACGGGACTTGCTTTTTAGGTTCACCGTCTTCGTGTCGGCATTGGTCTGTACCAACCGTGCGTCCGGGAACACATCGTAGAACAGGTACTCGTTTGGGACTGTCAGGTATTCCAGACAACCATTGTAGAAGCTCTTTACAAGGTCATCGCCTGTCCCTTCCATCAGAGTTGAGCGGTCAGGGAACTTCCCGGAGAGCATATTCACAAAATTGATACCCGTTTGAGACTTTCCCGCTCGTTTCGGCATGGAGATCGTCAAAAGGCGCAGCTTCCCGTCCAAAACATCTTGAAACCCCTGCACCATCGGTCTGAGATAGTGCTTCCGGGGCGCATAAAACCGCTTTTCCGGCTTGCGGTCAAGTTCGATATAGGTCATGAAGGAGTCAAAATCATGGGGCGCTTCAAAGAGAAGACACCGCCGCCACTGCTCATAGAATTTCACTCCACCTCCACGGACTACCTGATCTGCGGAAAGCGCCAGCAGCTCCTTGTTCGCCTTATGTGCTGCCGAGAAATCCTCGGTTTCCCACTCCCGGCACAGAGAAAAGAGGTCACTGTACGCCCCATTATCTCCCGGTCGGCGGTCGATCACGGCTCGGATAGAGCCGGAGAGTTTTTCATAATTCATGTGCATTTCCTTTCCAACAAAAAAAACGAGCTACCTGTGCATTTCTACACAGATAGCCCGTCATGGCTGTCACTCCTGCCCTTACAGAAGCCGATTATAGAATTTTCGGTATCACAAACGCCAAAACCAGCAAAATAGAACTGATTATCAGGAAATATCCGATGATATTGAGAAAAAACCTCATGGTGTCAGCCCTCATACTCCGAAATCGTCTTATTGTCCCAATCCAGAACCCCTAAATAGCCGCCCTCGGTGTCAGAGTACAACTCAACTGTTTTTATCGTGTGCACTGTTTTCCATTTCACTTTGCCACGCCAGTTAAAATAGGCTTGGGTCTTGGCGTCAGGGATACCAGCCAACTCTACATAGATGATCTGGCGATTTTCCAGCGTCACATTGAGCTGTAAATCCTCGCTGTCATAAATTTTACCACAAATCACGGTCATTGGGTCATTATCTACGATAGAAACATCGTGAAAATCGGTCACGCCAACGGTGTCAAACACTTCCCGATAGCTTGCGATCTCGTCATCGGTGAACCCGGCTTCGGAAAGAGCCGAGTCCCACGCAACAGGTTCAGCCGAGTCCTTCTTAGAACACCCGACCAGAAAGAAAACTGTGATAACCGCCAGCCCTATCAGCCATGCCACTTTTTTCATTTCACCCAACCTTTCTTACCCCTCATTTACTTTCATAAAGATATTTATAGGCTTTATTCTGTTGCTCGGAAGTATAGAACGAAACAAAGAAAAGTTGCTCTCCGGTTACATCGGATATTCCATAATTTCCAACATAGAATATGTCATCACCGTAACCTGCCTGTTTGAGCATATCTATGTCTTCGTTGCGAAGTCCATATAAATCTTTCATATTTAACTCTCCGTCTTCAAAATCGGCTCATGAACACCCTTGACCCAATTCATGTCGCCGTATTTATACATACCCTCGTATAGAGGACGGTTGCCAAGAATACTCTTGATGGTAGACACCTGAAACCGCTTGCCGGAACGGGTCTGGTATCCCGCTTTTTCCAGCAGCTCCGTGATACCCAGCATGGAAACGCCGTCCTCGTGCTTCTCGAAGATGAACTTCACGATAGGAGCTTCCTGCTCGTCAATGGTGAGAACACCATCAACCACCTTGTAGCCGTAAGGACGGCGACCACCGCTGTACCCACCGCAGGAAGCCTTGATGGAACGACCCTTGCCGGTTCGCAGAGCGATGTTCTTTCTCTCCTGCTCTGCCACGAATTGAAGCAGCGCACGATAGATGTTGGCAAACTCGCTACCCTCTGTGAAGCTCTCCTGCGTACTCAGAAGTTTGATGTTCTTCTTTTCCAGCACATACAGGTAGTAGAAGTACAGCTTGGTATCACGAGCCACACGGTCATTCTTGAATACGATCACCGCTTCATAGGGAGGATTGCTTACATCGTCCCCATAAAGGATTTCGTTCAGGCCGGGACGGTCATCTTTCGCACCGCTGATTTCATCGACCTTCCAGTCTACGATGTTGTAGCCGTTGTCATTGGCGTAGAGAAGAATGGCCTGCTTCTGAACCTCGATACCGTATTTGTCATCATCGGCCTGTCGCTCGGTGGAGACTCGGATATAGCCGATTGCATTTTTGAATATCATCATAAGATCACCTCTTGCATATAAGATAGCATAGGTAAATGTAATTGTCAATAGGTAAGTGTAAATAAGCCTTTTTATTTTTTGCGGGTATTTTTCGCTTCACCCCGCCCTCGCTGCCGCTGGCATATCCCCCGCCCCCGTCACCCATTCACGCCGCCCCGATCAGGCCGAAAAAGCGCAAAAATAACCGCCCCGGAATAGTACCGGGGCGGCGTTCACTTATTCAATTTCAATATTTCAATCAGGATTTGAACCGGCAGCAAAAGCAGCAGAAGAATTAAATACACGCTTTTACCGCCTTTCACCCAACGCATACCCAAACAAAAGCGGGATTGTATTTCCAACCTTTATAGGGCTTTACCGTGATATTACAAAAGCAATTAGAAACGCCTTGCGCCCATGTAACACGCCGTATAAACGCTTGCACCGTGTCAGGGGATACAAGATAGCAGCTTGCGCCGCCGTGCTTTTTCCTTGCGTATATCATGCCCTACACCCCCGTTAAAATACCGTATCAACAACAGTTAGAATTGTTACCCACAGATCAATATATTGTGTGCTATACCCGGAATAATCGCCCCTGTCAAATTCTGTTTTTCCCGTGATAACATAACCAACTTGTTTTGCGCCGTTGTCCGTGTCAACGAACATTTCCGACTTGTTTTTAATGGCATTTTTGGAAATGCTGATATAGTGCATTTCTTCCACCCGTTCCCGGTAAATTTCAAGCGCATTTTCCACGCTATCCGCATCTATGCGCATATCCGAAACAATACCGCCGTCAATGTACCACTTTTTATTGTTGTATTCTTTCATTGTTGCCGTTGTTTTAAAAATATAATTCATAATTAAACCCCCATTCTAATGCATTCATCAAGCGGAATTTTATACCCATGCACCCGGAAAAATGCGCTATCTTTACCATTTGTGGGGTAGTAGATTTTACAGCGGTGGAACGCTTTACCGCTGCCCCATGCACCGGAAACACAATAAACATAATCGTTAATGCCGTATTCAATGCCCTTGATTTCAAGGCCATTCAAGCCGCTATAATAGGCGATACTTTCCCGGCTTTCGCAATATTCCCGTTTATTCATGATTGCAAACCCCCTTTATAAAATCCCTTGCAAGGCTTTTCAGGCTTTCCCGCTGCTGTTCATAGGAAAGGCTATAATCATAGCGGATTTTTTCGGCCTGTTCTTCCACGGCTTTCACTTGTTCATAAGTGGGGCGGATATTTCCGAAAGGGGCATACCCGGTTACAATGGCAACCCCGCCGCCCATATCGTAAATATCAGCCGCCCACCCTTCCCGGCGTTGTGTATAGGCAACCGGGCTTTCATAATTCAAAAGATACTGTAAACTACAATAGGAAACGCAAATAATTGTGGAAAAACCGGCCTTTACTGCCTTTTGCGTTGTCTTGAATTTCATGTGATACACCCCTTTCAACAATTCACGCTGTTAGCTGCACGGCGTTTATACATGGCTTTCAAACTTTCGGCGGGGGTCATATCCGCCGCTTTCGGCTTTTCCATTTCTACCGGCTGCATATCCCACCACGATTTCCCGCCGCCGTTCATATCATAGAACGAAAGAAAACTATTCACATGGCGCATTGTAGTAGCAGAATAACCGCCCCACATACGAACGAACCGCCCCGCCGCCGTGATACGGCAAACAAAAGTATTATAAGACTGTAAAACTTTTTCGCCGTTTTCCGTTTCAATGATTTTTGCCTTTCCGTAAAAACTTTTTGCCCGGTCATACCCGCAAACGGGTAAATCAAAAATCTTTTTCATATAACAATCAGCCTTTCATAATATATTCCGTTCCGTTTTCCCATTTTCGGCCTTGATACGCTGAAAGCCTATTTCACCGGCCTACATGGGGAAATGTACGGGGATTTAATTTTCAAGGTGCATTTGCATTTACTGCCTTTCGGTAAATACAAGATAGCATATTTGCATTTACCTGTCAAGCGTAAATATAAAAAATAATCAAGATTTTTCGCAAATACGGCAGCTATACAATATAAAGGGCTGAAAAAATGTTTCCGTTTTCAGATCAGGCCGGAACCCCGGCAGCGCCCACGCCGCCCTGGTGGAACCCGCCGCCGATCAGCCGGGAAAGAAAAAGCCGCCGACCCCGGAGCGGGAGATCGGCAGCTCTGTCAAAGTCGCAGACCCTCGCCGGAAAGTCGCAAAGTCGTTCGGGCGAAAGTCGTAAAGTCGCTCGGCATAGTCGTAAGCCATAGTCGCAAAAGTCGTGAAAGTCGCTCAGTCCTCCGAGTCATAGTCGCTGGACGCACCCACCACATCTTCAAGATACTTCTTCTCCAAGTCCTCGGCTGGAACCTGATCTCCGAGCTGCTGGTTGGGTGTCAACACAACCTCCTGCTTATCCGCATAGCCGAAATGGTTCTTCATCAGGAAGATCGCCGTGACAGGGTTGACCTTTCCGTTCTGTGCGTAATCTTCCATCTGTGCGTTCAAAAATTGATACGCTTTTTTTATAAGGTCACGGCTTGCGGGGGGTAAATAGTCGCTGTCGATACCATTAGCCCATGCCCACAATGTTTTCCTGTGTACTCCGAAAGCTAATGCCATTCCTGCCACGCTTGGCTTCATATCGTCCTCAGCACAGATTTCAAGATACTGACCAATGCGTTCCTTAACTTGTGCAGGCTCCTTCATGTCGGGTGTCTCCCAATCCCACATTCTCAGCGAGTGGGTAATATACTTTCGATTTTCACCCGGTTCCATGTGAACGCTCATAGCGTCACTTTTGTCAGGCCGCTTATTTCCGCCAGTACCCTTCGGTCTACCCCGACCACGCTTTTCTACAATTTCATCTGCCATAGTCGTTTTCTCCTTTCAAAGTCGCCAAGGTGATAAAGGTGAGTAATCGGGTGCATTTCCCTATAACTATTTCTATATACGCGCGTATAAGAGAGAGTTATAGGCATTTATGCCCGATTACTCACCTAACTCACCTAAAATACGAAAAACAATTTTTCAAAACACGCCAATTTGAAAAAAGTCTTTACAAAAACACTCACCTTTATCACCTTTATCACCTAACTACCAGTTGGCGTTGATAACCACCTTGTTCTCGTGCATAAGTGCCGTTGCTACAACGCTCTCCACGCCGTCCCAGTTGTAGACCTCTTTCTTCACGGCATAGTCGGCGAGCTGCTTTGCCTGCTCGTTGTCAAGAACCATGTCCTTGCCGTACCAGTCGTTCTCCTTGGTACGCTTCTCATAGGGGACATAGTAACCGAGCTTTTCCAGAAAGTCGTACCAAAGCCGACCACCGCTGTCGGTGCTGGCAACATCTACCGTATTGATGACCTCACCACAATGAGGGCAACGGACATCTTTGCGTTCCATGACCGTAATATCAAGACCCATTTTCCAACACCTCCTGCGCCATCTTCACCAGCTCGACCAAATCATAGAACCGCCGAGGGTCTAACCCGGTCTGCCGCTTCACCTTGTCCAGATGATAGGTCACGGTGTTCCTGTGCATGAAAAGTTGACGAGAGACTTCACCAATATTCATGCTATGGTTTGCCATCGCCACAACGATGTGAGCGTCTTCCTTATTCATGGTCGATCTCCTTTCGCAGCTCGTCATAGAGTTCCGAAAAGCGGCGGTTCCAGTGGCGCAGTCGCCAGAGGAATAGACAGCCTACAACAATCCATTCAACGGCGGCGATAGTTGTCAGAATGTCACTCATGCTCTATGCTCCTTTCTCGCAAAGCGGTTGAGCAACACGCTCACAGTGAGCTGACCAATCCTGTTCACATAGGGGCAGTTAAAACGGTCAGGGTGAGGAACACTGTTGCCGAGGTCGATGACCAGATCACGGGTGTTGTAGGAAATGTCCTTCGTGATAGTCGGCGTGGCGTAAATCACCACATCACGGTTCATTGTGGCCTGCAAGAGACTCTTGGTTTTGGAGTGCGCCACCGTCACCGTTGCGTTACCGAGGGTGAGGTACTTTGCCAAGTTCTGAACGGCATGACCCCGGCCTACAATGGTAATGTCCTTAGCATGAACCAAGTCCAATGCCAGCAGGAGCGCCAAAGTCGCCTGAGACACCGATGACATTCCCTGTGAGTAGGAGTGGTCAATGTCAACCTCGGCGGTGAGTTTAATGTCAGACGGGACGGTTTCTCTGTCCACTACCACGGCCTTGTACGGAGGGCAAGGGTACTGAGTGAGGTCACAGTCAATGCCTAACAGGTCAGCCTTGCGCTTGACCGCTTTCAGAAATACGCTCTCGTAGGAACCCAACAACAGCAATCTGCCGGTAGGGTGAAAGCGGGTGGTTTCCTCGTCCAAGGTGGCAGAAAGCGTTTTGATTTGCTCCATTACATCATTCATGGTGCTTCTCCTTTCTTTCAAAGTCATGGAGGGAAATCATCTTCTCACGGGTGAGCTTGTCAACCACTCGACCGATCTCAGAGTAGCCGCAGACCGCCGCCAGCCGTTCAAGGTTGCCCTTGGTCTGTGCCGTGACTACGATGGAAATACGGCGGAGGTTCTTTTTCTCAGTCTTCATCGCTTTCCTCCGTGAACACGGTTCCCTCGAACCCTTCCGCTCTGCCGAGAAGTCTCCACAGACCTTCTTCCTGTTCGCCGCAACAGGAACAGGATTTTGCGGCGATTTTTCCGAGCTTCTGAGGAAAGTCCTCGTCTTCCTCGACATACAGAAGGTGTTCACATTTACGGCACATGAAGACGGTGAACATCGGGGGTAGTGGGATAGGCCGCTTTCGTCCACAACGATGACAGACCCACTCGTGCTTCCAGTCTTCACGAGTCATTTCATTGCCACATACACACTTTTTACTCATGTTTATCCTCCATTCGGTCGCAATCGTCAGAGATTGCACAGTCTTCACAACCCTTATAATAGAAGCAGTCTCGGCAACAGGAAATGACAGGCATACACCGCTCAGCGTATTCTTCACAGTTGGCAACAGGGCAAGTGCCATCAACGCAGGCAACGCCCACATAATCGGGGCAGTATTCAGTCTTCATCGCTGTCCCCTTCCGTCAAAGCTCTTGCGAGATCGTCAATCATCTGGTGCATAGCTCTATCGCCAACATTATCTTCGTTCTGGCACCAGAAGGAGAATTTCAGGTGTAGCAGCTCATGTACCAGTGTCTTTTCAAAATCGAACGGCACAATGCGGTCGCCATAGCAGGCAGGGTTGATGATCTCAATACGAGCGGTCTTAATTGCTTCTGACCACTCGGTACAGCCTGCGGTATTACGCACCATCATTTCTTCCGGGTGAAGGTGGGTCAACAGCTTTATTCGCCACTCCTGCAAGCAGAGTTTTCGCTTCCACTTTTTCAGCAGGGTGAGTTCTTCATTGGTGGCAATCATACTGTCACCTCCTGTTCACGAGGGAGTTTTACGGTGTTACCATCTTTCAGATCGTCAGTGCTAAGTTGATAGGACACCAACTGCATACCGTGAGCCGTGACCTCTACACCATTGAAGAACCCTGCAATAATGCCATCGGGAATATCAAGAGTAATTTTCATCACGGACGCTCCTTCATAATACGAATTTTTCTCAGACGCTTGCCACACCGCTTGCAGACTTCATAATTGCTCTGCCAACGGTGAGAACCATTCCGACACCTAACCTGAATGTGAACATACGGGTCTGCTGTGTGGATACCGAAACGGCAGAGGATAGAATTGTATGAACGGTTCATTAAGACGCTCCTTTCAGTCTGAGGTTTTTGTAGACGGGGTAGCCCTGATACACAACCTTGCCGCCGTGCCACTCAGGGTGAGTTTCCATGTCAGCATTGAACCGCTTGGCGGAACAGGCAAAGTACCCGTTGGACTTGCACCAAATCTTGTAAGCGTCAAACAGGGATTTCGAGCGGGTGTTGATTCCCTCAGCCTGTTCACAGCGTTCTTCGAGGAACTGCAAGCACAGATCGTTGTCACGCTCGTACTGGTTGACTACCTTCCGCATGGCGGGGGACATTTTCAGACCGAACCGCTTGTACTTGAAGTATCCGGCGACCAGCCAAGCGAAAATGCCCTGCATAGCTTCCTGTGTCTGGAACTCATTTTTCAGGTTCTTGTCCTGCTCCGCTTCGGTGAAGTGGCGGTTAAACTCAATGACCCGTACACGGTCGGAAGCGAACAGGGACTTATCGCTGACGGTGGGAAGATCGTTACAGGAAAGCCAAAGGGTGAACTGCGGCAGGAAGGTCGTGGCAGTCTCATAGAGGTTCCGAGCCTTGATTTCCTCGCCGCCTGTGAGCTGCTTGATCGTTTCTTCGTCCAGCTTGCCATACTGGTTGCTCTCTGCCATTGTGACGAACCGCTTGCCTTTCAGGGAAGCCAGCATGGGGTTCGCTGCTTCGGCGTTCTTCGAGCGCTCCGCCTTGCAGATGATCGACACGGGGGACACGGACGCATAGTCACCGAGAAGGTGGTGAATTGCCGAAAGCATGGTGGACTTACCGTTGCGGGTGGTTTTGCCGTGAAGAATGAACATACATTCCTCGTTTGCCATACCCAGCATGGAGTACCCCAGCGCCTTTTGAAGATAATCAGCTTTGTCTTCGTCATTACAAGTGACCTCTGCAACGAACTTCTCCCAGCGGCGACACCGTGCGTCCTGCAAGGTGTAGTTGAAGTTGGTCTGCATGGTCAAGAAGTCTTTCCAGTCGTGTTCCCGGAACTCCATCTTTTCGAGGTCGAAAGTGCCGTTCTTGCAGTTGATAAGGTAGGGATTTGCGTCAAACTCCGCAGAAGCGATAGGAAGCACACTGGCAGCGTCCTTCATCAGCCGGTCACGGAAACGCCGGTCGCCCATCTTCACGATGAACTTCATGTACTCGGTACGGCGTTCTTCATTCGCAATCTCACCGCAGTATAGAGCCATCAAGCGACAGAACTCCTTGATCTTTTCCGCTACCAGCAGAGAACCCGTGTCCTTACGCCATGCACCCTCGGAGTAGGTGAACCAGCTTTTTGCTTCGGGGCAGTAGCGGGTATCATTCTTGTAGCACTCGGAGAACAGCTCCGCCATGCCGGACTCGTCCCACGAATACCCTGTTCCGCTGATCGGGTGGCTATGCTCAGGCTGTGCTTCCTTAATCTGAAACATTACTCTGGACTGAGCTTCGTCCATGATGTAACGACCGTTGGAGAGCTGAAAGAGAGCCTGTTCTTCGGGAGCAGTTGTGATTTCATCAGCCATATTCTCACTTCCTTTTCTTCATAGCTCTCGCCAGCACAACGGCGGCGCAGTCCTGAGAGTCTTCGTCCCACCATGCACAGCGCTGTTTCTGGCAGGGACAGAGGGGAATATCTTCGGGGCAACTCATTGATAACGGACAGATTTTCTTCTCATTCTCCATCGTCTACACCCCCCCCGTAGAAGAAAGCGTTCTTCAAAGCGGTGTCCACATGGCACATAATTTCAGGCGGCAGAGTGCAGATGTACCCCCAGTCATCGGACACATCTACGACACGCACCTGTTCGCACTCAACCATGCTCGGCTGTAAATCGCCCCAAGTAACAGCCACATGGGTAGGCAGCTCAAGCCGTTTGAGCTTGGTGGTTAAGGGAACCACAATGCTGGTGGGCGAGAACTGGTTTCCAACATTGTTCTGGACAATTACCCACGGACGCTTACCGGCCTGAATATGACTGTTGACCGGCACGGGAATATCAATAATGACAACATCACCACGCTGATAAGGTTTCATGTTTACCTCCAATACTTGAAGCGGTCATAGTAGTCTATCTCTCGTGCCTTTAGGCGCTTCTCAAACTCCTTCTGCCGCTCATATTCTTTTCTCTCACGCTGGTATTTCTCGCATTTTGCATGACAGCCTGTGTGTCTGTCAGGGCAACCGTAACAACACTTGATAGCACTCACCGTTTATACCTCGTCACAGAGTTCACAATTAACTCAACCTCGGACTGCGGGAGAGGGGGTTTACAGGCTTGTGAGTTGGCGTACAACAGCTCTTTGTAAATCTCTGCTTTGGTGTAACCTTGGTTGTGAAGCTGACCCGCCAAAGAAGTCAGACTGAGGTTCCGGCTTCCCGGTGTGATAGGCGGGTATTCAGGCTTCAAATGCAGTTTGCCGTTTTCAGGGCGGCGGTAGATGGGGGAATAGATACGCTGAGGGGCAATCGTGCTTGAGCTACTTTCCTTCGGTGTGTCTGGAAAATACTTCTCGATCACATAGTCAATCGCTGACTGGTTTTCAACGATCTCGGAAAAGATCAAAACCTCTCCGGTCATGATGAAGTACCGATTGCTCTTGTAAATCTCCACGGCGGCACGGTTGTTCTTACCCTTGAAGGGCAGCTCTCCACGAACGAGAATGTGAACCCCTCTCCCGCTCCGGGACTTTTCCGTGTAGGAGTGACAACGACCAATAATATCAGCCGCCAGCGGGTTTAGAAGCCCATCAGTAAAGCCATCGTCAATGTCGATACCTACAACCCCTGTATCGTGAAACACATAGCCAAGACCGTCATAGTAGCCGTGCTGGACATTGTGTTCAGCGTCAATGTAATTTGACCATGTATCCGGGTTAGATGAAGAAGCCGCCTTTCTGACGGTGGCCTGCATGGGAACCTTTGACCCGTCCCATACATTGACCCATGCCTTTTCCCCTCGGAGTTCAGCGGGTATATTCAAATAGCTCATAGGCTTACCTCAGCTTTCATACGGACTCGGTAAAGACCAGTCCCATCTATCACCGCCACGGTAGGCGTTGCGGAAGTGGTTTCTCTCGCCATCGCCAGAGAACCATAGGTAATCCGCAGGGAGGACACGACCGACCTCAACCTGACCTTCTCTCTCTGCATACCAGCGAGATAGCACATCTATACAGAGAGTAATCAATCCATCATCGACCGGGTTTTCCTCGTTGTACCCTACGAATTGTTTAGGTGTAGTCACGACCGTTATAATGTCGCCGTAACCGTGATCGACACGGTTGAGAGCGCACCACACACAAGCCGCTTTCTCAGCGTCAGAGCTGACCCCTCTGGCTTCTCCCCATAGCATTTTCGCCAGTACAATCACTTCCTCGTCTGTCCACGGCTGAGGTGTCACCTCCGGTTCTGGCTCCGGGGTGACTACCTCTACCACCTCGACAATGGGAGAAGGTTTTTCAACCTCAACCGTGGGTAATTTCAGACAGAGGACTGCGACAATGGTGACGAACCACTGGAAGATTGAAAATCTCAGCCCCCGCAAGGGGTCTTAGACTTGCTGGACTTGGGCTTTGTCGAGGTTCCAGCAAAATAGAACTTGCCATCTATACAGATGGGGAAATCAGGAAAGAGCTTGCTGGCGGTCTGTGTTCCACGGGAACAAATCTGCTCTGCCGCCGCCAGCGACATTTCATCTTTCACGAAGTCCTTTCCAGCAGCCATGATATACGGCACTTTGCCGTCAATGCTTTTCAGTTTCATCGGGTTCTTTCCTTTCTTTGTTCCATGCTTCAACATCAACGCCGATACGCTTCAACATTTCTTTACAGAGCCATGTGTAATCGTCCGGCATTTGATAATACTGGATAAGGCGGTCATGCTCGGCAGAGAAAGCGTCATAGAACTTCCGCAGGCGCTTCTTGCCGAAACCAAGGTGAACATGGAGGGTATAAAGCACCATAGCGTCAATGTCATCGGCGTAGCGCCTGTCGGCTTCCACAATCTGACGATTGATTTCCATGTTCATCGCTTTCTTCTCGGCGGCAGTTAAGACCGCACCGAATACCTTACCGCCAGCTTTCTTAATCCTCATACCTCAATGTCCTCGAAGAAGACGGGATAGGTCTGTTTCAGCAGGGTCAGGAGCATATTGGCAACGACCCGCATATCGGGGTGGGCCGCTACGGGGCAGCGCATACGGCAGAAATGTCGCCATTCTCTGAGGTCGGCGGTCATAACCACCTCGGTTTTCAAACTGTTCGGAAGGACAGATCGAGCTTCCTGCGGGGTGCAACCCTCGTTCAGCAGATCAAAGTAGGCGACCTCAGCGTGTTCACACGACCGCTTCCAGATGTGGTAGGTTGAGTTGGTCTTGGCGAAGGTAGAGGGACGAATGACGGTGATCTCGCCACCGAAGCCCTCCTTACCGTAGTTGCAGTACCGAGTGGACTCCTGACAGAACGCCGCCAGACGGTGACGGACGATCTCATGGCTCACACCCCGGTCGCAGATGAAGCGAACGGTAAGAGAGCCATGCTCAATGACGGCTTCGTGACCACGCTTGATGATACCCCGGACGAACTTCTCTGCGCTTCCGTCCGTGATTTTGTCCTCGGACTTGTAACAAGTCCTACCAGCGGCTTCGATGGTGGTCAGAAGGGTCTTATAATCGGGAGCGTTGATAAGCTCCACAGAAGGTTCACTGATTTTCACTTTCAGACTCCCTTTCATACCAAGGTTTGAAGTTGATAATCTGTTCGTGGAGGTGGTTTGCTCTGCCATCGAAACAGATTGTACGGTCATCGACATGAACGATGGAGGGAACTTTTCTTGCTTGAATTTGCACCATAGGAAATCCGTAATGTTTCAACCATTCAGCAATCGCCGTCTGCCCCTCAAAGGACTCCGCACGAGAAGAACAGATGACCACACATAAACCATCGCTTATGAGTTGTTCAATGACCTCTTTAATCCCTTCTACGGGAGGGTCGGGGATAACAGCGGCACCCTTCCACCCGCTTCGGTAGGAATGAATTACACCATCGAAATCGAAAGAAACTGTTGGAATATACATACTTCACACCCCCGCAACATGGCTTGCCAGCATATCGGCTTGGTGTGTCCACAGCACATTCGGGTACTGGCTGACTGCTCTGGTGTAGTCATTCCACTCGGACTTGTCGGTGAAAGCGCCCATGTGATAGCGGATACACATGATTTCTTCATCAGTCAGTGTGTAGAACTGAGAGAGAAGCATGACGGACTTATCTCCGTGACCTTTCAGAAGGGTGTCGGGGTTGTACTCCCACGCCTGTTCGTCATAGATTGGTGTACGCCCACCATTAAATTCTTCAATGTGACCCGTTACGGGGTGGCGGTACTGGTCGATCTTACACAGGTCATGGAACATACCCACGATGAAGGGAGAGCGGGACTTGTGCCAGATCAGGTGATTGTCCTGCGTGAGCGTCAGGAGGAACTTCGTGACCATGTAGGAGTGTTCCAGAAGACCTCCCTCGTAGTTGCCGTGGTACTTGGTGGAAGCAGGAGCGGTGAAGAAGCCGTAGGCCATCAGGTACTCCATCAGGTCATCAGAAACAACAGGGGTTCCGTCAGGCAGCTTCATAAAGTTCAGAAAATCGGTCACTTCGGACTTGGAGAAGCAGTCAGGCATTTTCGTACTCCTTTCTGTGAATACTCTTTTCACTGTCGAAGCCATCAGGGTAACGAGCCAGCAACTTATCGATATTGTGCTGTGCCACATATTCGAGGGTCACACCCAAGCCGGTCGCCAACTGTGCGACATACCAGAGAACATCGCCCAGCTCGTCAACCATCTTCATCGGGTCGAAAGCATGACCCTGAAACTCGGTCTTTTTCAGAATGTCGATACACTCTCCGGCTTCGCCGTTCAGACCGTAACAACCGTTGCGAACTTTATCCCATGAAGTCAGGTCGCCGGAAGTGCGCTCGGCGGCTTTCTGATAATCATTCAGCGTCATCGGCAACCTCCATTTCCACCACCGTCATAATGGCGTAGTTAGCGAGGTCAATCAGGGTGTCACGGATAGACTCGTCATTGACCTTCTGTTCACCGCCACGGGAGAGAGTTTTGAAGCGGCTGAACTTATCACCCAACCGGATACGAGCCATCGCCATTCCTTCTTCGACGAAGGTCTGGTGGAAGCTGTCACCGTAGTCATGGTTCTTGCGCTCATAGAGATTGTTGATCTCTTTGCAGATTTCAGCATGACGCTGAACCTTGGAGAGCGAACAAATATAGGCTTCTGCCATTGTAGCTTATCCTCACTTTCAACATAGTTTTCAACATACCATTGGCGAGGGAGAGCCTTTCAAATTAGCCCTCCCTCGCACCCGGTATCAGCCAAGGAGAGCTGCCAAATCCATCGGGGTTTTAGGAGCGGCCTGAGAAGCCGCAGGAGCGGTTTTAACAGCAGGGGTAGCAACCGTATTGCCGGAGCCGCCCCAGCCCTCAGAGGGGCGCTTATCAGCCAAACGGACGAAGGTAATACTCTGTCCGGGCTTCTTCTTGTTCTCCTGAACATCATGTTCTACATCGCACTCGATGAAGTGACCAATCAGGTCAGTGTGGTCAATCTCGGTCAGGTCGAAATTGCCAAGGGCAGTCTTGGCGAAGTAGCTGAAAGCATTGTATGCACCCTCGTTGGGAGAACCATCAGATTTCAGCAGAGAGAAGCGCTCGATGTGCTTACTGCCGGTCTGCGTCTGCATATAGACTTCCAGCTTGCCGAAGTCCTCCTTGTACTTCACATCGGTAATCTGAAAGACATGAGTACCTTCGGGAATGAGGGTGAAACCCTCGGTGAGTCCGATTTTAGCCATTGTTTTTGTCCTCCTTCATGGTGTAGAAATTGAGCTGTTCTGTGTACTCGCAGGGGAAGATGATACCAACCAACTGGTCTTCGTCATCGGGGTACTTGGCGTACTGCTTGACCAGCAGGGCTTTCGGTACGCTCTTATCGCTTTCCAGATCGTAAGCGTACAGAATTTCGCAGAAATCAGACTTCTCGATCAGCGACCAGTCATCGTTGGTGACGGGAAGGGTCATGGTGCTGTCCTGCGTAGCGAAGATACGGACACAATCCTTGATTGCGCCGTCCGGCTCAGGCATGACCGCCTTGACCAGCGTGGCGTACTCGGTGCAACCGACCTGAGAAATCAGGCGACCAATGCCGTCAGGCATTTTCTCGTTGCTGTAACCGGTCACGCTGCGGATACCATCGGGAATGAGCATAAGTACGGACGGGGAAGCAAGCCAGCGTTCGCCCATATACTCGTAGATAGCGCCGCCATCAGGGGCGAGGGACTTCACGAACTTGGAAAATTTCATAATTAAACCTCCGTTACTTTGTCATAGAATACGAAGATGGTGGACTGGTCGGAGTGAATATCACGAGCTGCTGTGAACAAAACTCCAACAAAATCGTCATCGGCATACTGGTCGAGAAGTTTGAGCAAATCATCTTTGCTCAATCTCTGCATACTCTGTGCCACTTCACGCACCTTCTTTCAAGGCTTTCGGGGAAATACGGTAGCTGTCCTCGGTGGTCGTGTACTTCGCCAGAATACCGTCCGCTTTCATAGCGTCCTTGTCGATCTTTGTGGTGGAAGTACGGCTGACTTCCCAATTATAGGCAGAGCCAGCGATAGACACCTTCTTGTCACCGTCACGGAACTGAGCGATTGCGGCTTTCTTAATCATGTCAGTCACAACCTTGTACCGCTTTTCCATGTCCGGGATACCTTCATGAGTCAAAATCCGTTCCATGGTGTCTTTCAGGTCTTCGGCTTCCTTGACCAGCGCCGCCATATCCGTTTCGGGGGACAGATTGTTGGTGCGGAGGGCTTTCAGAATTTCAGCGTCCTTGCGCTCGTCAAAGGCGGGGGAAATGCCGCTCTCCACATAGTCCTTCCACCATTTCAGGGCAGGCTTTACATACTTCTTCTCGAAGTCAGGATACCGCTCAGACACCTTAAAGGGGCGAGTGATGGTATTCTCACCGCTGCACACGAACTTCTCAGGATTGTCGTAATCCTTGGGTTCGAGGAAGGAAGCGACCATGATAACCTCGTCCACGCCGAGAAGGTAAGCGTACAACGCCGCCTGCAAAGCGTAATACTCAGGAATATCGTCTTTCCAGTCCTCGACACGCTTGGAAGTCTTCATTTCGAGGACGGTGGTGGGCTTACCATCTTTGCCATAGAGCAAGTAGTCCCACATACCGCCAAGAACGGGACTTTCCCTAAAGAAGTCACCGTAGGTCTGACGGAAGTAGTCTTTGCCCCAAATGTCGGTCGGTGTGACCAGATTGCTCATGAAGTAGGTCTGCTTCATGTACTCAGCCTGCTTAGGCTCGATGGTCTTACCAGCGATGGTGTAGATCGTATCCTCGAACGGCTTCTGATAGGTGCGGGTCACTTCACACCAAATCTCGAACGGCGTAGACCACGGGTTCAGACCGAGGATAGTGGCGAAGCGAGTACCAGTCAGCTTCTTCGGACGCTTGGGAGGGATAATCTGGATTTTGTTACCGTCAAGCCATTCCATTTTTGTCTACCTCCTTATAATTCACAAATTCATCAGCGGCACATTCCCGAACGGCAGTATCAGGATTGTTACCGTAGAACTTACAGCAATCCGCTTCCAAGTCTGCATTGACGCACTTACGGCAATCAATTTCAATCATGCCTTAGCCCTCCTTCGCCGCCTTCATTTCGTAGCCAGTCAGCATATTGTTCACGCCCTCGATCAGAGCGTCACACTTGTCGGCTTCGATCTTGGAAAAGCCCTCGGTTTTCATGGCGATGGTTTGCACGAACTGTTCCTGCTCTGCGTCAATATCCATGAGCTTTTTCAGCAGACTTTTCAGCGTACCGACCTGTTCCTCGGTAGCCGCACCAGCAGGAGCGCCGGTCAGTTCCTTCTTGATTTCCTGACGCTGTTCAGTGGTCACAGGGGGCTTCTTCGTGACGGTGGGAGCGGGTGCGGGAGTTGTGTCAAACTCGCCGCTGTCGATACTGTCATGCTCCACAATGTCCAAAACGAGCTGCCACAGGTAGCGGCGAATGTAGGTGATGGAGCTGCCGGTCGCCTGCATTTCGTTTGTGACCTGATTGCCAGCGTTGGACACGATGGGGGCGATGGGGGTATACGGTGCAACAAAGTCAATGAAGTCCTCACGGTCATCGACATTGTAGACACGAGCGGTCGCCTTGTCGCCGTACATGGACGGAACCATCATCAGACCGATTTCAAGGAAAATCTGCTCGGCCTTGGGAACAATGTCTGCCAGCTCGAAATACTTATATTCGAGCTTCATGTGCTTGCCGCTCTTGTCCACGCCAGCTTCGAGGAAACGCACACGGGCAAGTTGCAACTTCTTGAACACATTCATGGTGGAATAATCCACCGCCGCAGTCTCAGCGGCTTTCTTGGTAGTAGCCATATTTATGCCTCCAACATTTCTAATAATTTTTTCTTGACGGAATTGACTCTGCGGGTATTTCGCTTGGGTGGCTTCTCTCCGAGGAAATCTCGAACATAACGCCGTGCCAGCCGGATATACCAGTCACGGTCAACCACATCAATCGTCAGGTGATTGTCGTTGTCTACGACACATTTTGCGGGGAGTCCGGCAATCTTGACGGGATTGCCAGTGCCAAGGTGGATTTTGTAGAGGGTTCCGCACCGATGGTCTTCCGTGGCATATACCCGGTTGACCTTCTGCACGACCTCCATCTGACCGTCTACCTCATGGAGAGCGTCACCATACTTGCTCCCGGCCTTGGCGACCAACTGGAAGTCCAGCAGGCGGTCGCAGCTCATGATGGTATCTTCGACCGGAACGCCGTAGGCCAGATAATCCTTGACCGCCTTGGCGACCACACAAGCGTTGTTATTGATGTTGAACGCTCCTGCCGGGGCAATCCCACGAACGAGAACGCCACCCTTGATTTTGGGGTCGCCCTCGAAGGGAACCTCGACATAATTGTTCACATCTTTCTGACAGATCATCTTGATAAGGTCTTCCTCCAACTCAAAGCCGGTTCTGTCCTGCCACTCCTGCGTGATCTCCTGATACACGGGAACATCGCAGTCATCAAGGCTGACCATGATACCATCGGTGTTGAGCTGAATGATCTTCAAAGTGGGGCAATCCTGAACAAGATGTTCCGCCATTTCAAGCAACTGCAACTGGCCTGAGATACAGACCGAGCGCCCCATGAGCGGGTCATACAGGTCATTGTAGCGGTTCAGCATGGCTCCGTAGGTGGTGTTCAGCACCAGCTTCAAAGCGTTCGCCGTAGCCTTGTCCCCGGCTCTCTTTGCCTTAACACGCCGCTCAATGGTGGCGGCATACACATCGGGGGAGGGAATATTTCGGCTACAATAACCGTTCAAGGTCATCTGGTGCGGGTAGTAGCTTGCAACATCTTTGTTGCGGATAGAGCGGGTTTTCGTGGCTTCCTCTCGGTAACACGGGATAGCCCCGTGAATACCGCCGTAGGCGATGGTGCAAGGACAGCCGCCTACCATCAGATCGAGCTTTTCCTTGAACACCACTTCGTCAGGAATACTCTTGTCCTTCAACCGTTCGAAGAAGTCGAACACTTCCTGCGGAATGTACTGACGAAGCAGCTTCGGCGGATACTGGTATTCCCGCTCGTCATAGTGCGGTTTCTGCTCTGCGTCAAGGTAAGCAGCGGTCAGCTTGGCGTTAGTCATGTAGAGGGCTTTTGCGGGATACAGCCCCTTTTCACGACCCAGCGTGAGCTTACTGGACAGGTAGCCTTGACGAAGATCGTCCAGCCTATCGGTTGCGTCAACATCATGGCGGCAGTAGAACTCGACCTCTCGCTTCTCGTCCTCAGTCAGAGGGCGGTCGATGTTGAACGGAACGGTGGTTTCACGAATGTCCATTCCGAGGTGCGCTTCGATTGCTTTCAGGGACAAACCCATCTGGCAATCGTCCATCAGGTCGTATTGGTCGAAGAAAATCCCGCAGTCACGGAGAGGGGCGTACTCCCAGCCCTCGTGACCACCAACGATGATAAAATCGTTGACTGCCTTGATTTCCTCCGGCGTAAAGCCAGAGAGAACCGCTTTCAGAATGAATTGGTCATAGTGCTTATTGTTGAACCCTGCCAACAGGGGTTCTTGGGTCATAAACTGTTCGACCGCTTCATTGTCATTCCAAATCTCGGTGTATTCCCCCGTGACCTTGTTTTTGAAGACAAAAAGCCAATCGTAGGCAAACACCTCGCAGTCGAAAATGAAAGGTTCAAGGTTCAGTGGTATCACCTCCAAAGAGATTATCCAGATACCTTTCGGCAAGGACTTCCTGAACACCCTCCATAATGTAGAGCATACAAGGGAAAGCCATGCCATTTCCCCACATCTTGTACTCCGCAGAGTCCTTATGAGGAACCAGCGCACACCAATCTTTCTCGAACCCTTGAAGGGAAGCACACTCAGTAGGGGTGAGCTTTCGAGCCAGATAAATGACTTCGCCGTTCTCGGTTTGTGTGGGAACAAAGAGGGTCTGGTCGTTGTTACATGAGAGCGTTGCACTCTTATCTTCCTGTATCAAAGCGCCCTTACCCCCCCCTCACAACCAGAGCGGATTTTCAAGGTGTACGGGATAAGCGCACATGGGAGATGATGGTGGTCAGGTCTGGCGGCAGCCAATGTCATCGTTACCCCTCCCGTAATAGCCTGATTGTAGAAATCTGCTCCGATTGGTTCTAACACCAATGTCTCAGTACCCCCCCCCATAATTGCCGCCCGTGGCTTTCAGCGTAACCGCTTGTTCCGTGGGTGCATATTCATCATAGGAAGCCTGTCCGAAGCATGGAACAAGAACTAAAGGGACATTACCCCCCCCCTGTTCCCATTCGTCCAGCGAGGGTTTGGACGGTGTTATCGGGTCTGAGGGACACTCGGCTGTCTTGAGCGTGATTTTCGACTGCATAAACACGATAGTGTTCAACAGGGCTTGTTTCAGAAGTGGGTCTAACGGTTTGCCCCGTTCGCCTGACCTTCTTAAAATCCCTTCGCAAGCCCTCACGCTCAAATAGTATCCGTCCGGCACATTGACCTCCAAGATCGAGGACAACGAAGACACGCTTGCGTCTTTGGGGAACTCCCCAACCCTGTGCATCAAGTCCTCTCCAAGCGATAGAGGAATGATCTCCCAAGACAAATCCGGTGTGCGGCCATTTTTGCCGTCCTTGCTTGTCTTCCGCATATCGAGGAACGCTATCGTTTCCCTCGCAGATTTTCCAGAGAGTTTCAATGACTGTTCGGAAGTCTTCTCCCTGTGTCGAGCTAAAAGCTCCATAAACATTTTCCCAAATGACGATTTGAGGAAATCTCCCATTGGTGGCACACCTCATTTCCTGAATAACTCGGATTGCTTCAAAGAATAGAGAAGACTCCTGACCAGCAAGACCCTTACCATTCCCGGCAATCGAGAGGTTTTGGCACGGAGAGCCGAAGGTGATAACATCGACCGGCTCGATTTCTGCGCCGTTCATCTTAGTAATATCGCCAAGGTGAACCATCTTGGGGAAACGGGACTGTGTGACAGCTTTCGGGAAAGGCTCAATCTCACTCGCCCATGCCGGGATAATACCGACCGCAGAAGCGGCAAGAGGACAAGTCCCGCTGCCATCAAACAGACTGCCTAACTTCACTTCGACACCTCCTGTTCGATGAATTTACAACCACACTTGCGGTAGGTGGTACACCGCTTTTTGTAGCTTCGCACGAGATACTGGATACCATCGTCCACATAATCATAGGCGATAGGTTCTCCCTTTCCCTCGAATGTACGAGCGATACGACCAATGCTCTGAGTTATTACAGCGTAGTCTTTCTGCGGTGTGGTCAGGTACAGACGGTCGAGCCGAGGAATATCCAAGCCCTCTTTTGCCAGAGAGTAAGTGGCGAACAGATACCGCTTGCGCCCCTGCCGCATTTCCTCAATGGCCTGCTCTCGGAGAGCCTTGGCTTTCTTCGTGGTCATCTTCCCATCAATCATGACCGCCTGTTTTCTCAGGTCGGGCGGAAGCCTGTTCATCAGGGTTTCCAAATGCGTCAGCCGGTCAGAGAGAATGAGATTGTAGTGATCTCGATTTGCCACGAGATCAGCGACAATCAGGTTATTTCGGGGATAACGGTCAGCGAGGAAATTAACCAACTTGGCGTAGATGATTGTACCGTCCGTGTCCAGAAACTCACGGCTGAGTCCTTGGTGGGTGGCACGAGGCAAAACGCTGACGGTCATAATCTTGTCTTTCACCGCTTCGTCCGGCACCTGATAGGCAATCCCGCCCAGCAGGGCGTAGGTGGCGGCAATCATACCGTCTGCTCGATGAACCGTAGCGGACAACCCGTACTTGTGTCGAGCTGCCAGAGCGTTCAGCACCTTTGAGAACTGCGTCATAGCGGTCGGAGTTCCGGCTACACGGTGGCACTCGTCCACGATGATACAATCCCAAACATCACGGTATTGGCTCAGATCGAGGTTGCACATGGTCTGCACCATTGCGAAGGTGATTGCTTTACCGATTTGAACCCTGCCCTCGGTGATCGTACCAGTCAGGGAAGGACTCATGTACTGCTCCGCTCGGCTTTTACTCTGTACGAGCAAATCCCGTGTATGGGTCAGCCAGAGTGTTCTTCGGCCTGTATCTGCCGCAACAGCAATCCCAATCTGTGTCTTACCACACCCAGCAGGGGCTTGAAGAATACCGTAGTAGGCCGTTATCAGGGCTTCCTTGGCTTCCACTTGGTAATCATAGAGCGGAATGGTGCAACCGAAGTCCACCTCGGTCGGTGTAGGAAGATTGACCTTCATGTGGCAATCGTCCATCGCCAGCACATCGTTCAAGCACCCGTAGGGGAGAACCAGTGTGTCACCGTCCCATTGAAACAGGTACAACTTCTCAGGCGTGTTACCGACCCAAAAGTGCATACGGACTTTCTTGGCGTACTCAGGATTGGGAAGAATGAGCTGCTTCTTGCACCATGCGAGCAACTGCTCAGACGGGTTTTCAATTCGGAGCTGATTGCCAACAGTTACTTGCATTGGGACACCCACTCTCCGAGTGTGATACCGTATCTCCTAATATCGTTGGCAGACAGCACAGTTCGCAAAACGGACAATTCCAAAAGCGTAGAGAAGGAGATAAATCGAACTTCACCGGTTATCAACCTAATTGCAAACCAGCCCTCTCCATTCCCGGTTTCTTTCCAGAGCGTCATAGCGGAAAACTGGTTTTCTTCGATACGCTCCATCTTGAAAATGTTCTTGGAACAATCCTTACAGTCAATGGGATAGCTGACACCGTTTCGAGCCGCAATCACATCGAACGGCTGACCTTGACTGTTTTGAGCGAGATTGTGCGCCCAAAAGCCACAACCAGACAGGCTCAGGCATAAGTCTCTTTCAAAACCAGTGCCAACCTTGCGATTGACATTCATGTTTTCACTCCTTTCACCGCCCCTAACGGGGCGGGATTTACGAGATACCCGATCAAATGCAGAAGCCGAAGGACACGCCAAAGGAGTTGCTGGCGCCGTTATTGTTGGCGGCGCCGGCGTTGCTCACACTACAGAAGCGGTTGGTGTTGCCGGAACGAGGAGAACGCTCCCATCTCCAATCCCTCTCACCATTCTGCTTGCACTTGCCATAGGGCGTATTCTCCCGCTTGTACCACTCGTACCACTTACCCTCATAACCGCAGGAATAAATCTTACGACCGAAGACCTCCTGTTCAGAAAGAACGAACAGCTTGTCAACGGAAGGAACCCGCACTTCGTTCTTGCTGCTCTTGGCGGTCATCTTCACCACGGGCTTGATGACCGCTTTCAGATCAGCGGGAAGCTGCTTCTCGAAGAAGTTGCCGTTGAGCTTGGCACGGAGATAGGAAGCGTCCCAGCCGCCCTCGTTGGTAGGCTTCTCATTCATGGGAATGTCACCGTCAAGGGTTTCCACGGTTTCAAAGGTGATATGAACCAAGCTACCGTCCCTTGCGTAATCATGGTTGAACCCGATGATACGGGCAGTCAGGTAGGAGCCATCAGCCAGACGGAATTTCTTGGTGTCACCGACCTCGAACATCTTGTCAGCAAGACCGAAGGAGGAATACATATTGATCTCGTCCCAAGAACAGTCTTCCAGCTTGCAACGCTTCGGAGAGGGGCGACCGCCGAACATGACACCATATACGGAGTTGAGGTGAAGTTTGACGGTATCGGTATCGACATAGCCCGTAGGCATGAGGGTTTCGATCATTTTCTTCTGAGAAGCGATGGTTTTCTCCATCTTCTCGAACTCGTCAGCGAGTTTCGCAATCGTGCTATTCATAAAGTTCTCCTTTACAAAACAATAGGTTCTGATATAATCAGATTGAGCTTTTACGCTTGCCGTTGATGGAAGTACCAGTTCCGTCAGCGGCTTTTTCTTTTTCTCGGCGGGGCAGAATAAAACGCACCAGACAGCTCACAGAACAGCCAGAAGCAGCCAAGGCCGATACCCATACGCACCATGCCTGCACCGAGAGCCATCGTGTCTTGCTCTACCGCACCAACGACACCCAACAGGTAGAAAAACGAGAGAAATGCCAATACTCCAAATACCTTTTTCATTATCTGTTCCTCCAAACCATAGGTTTCCATTGATACGGTGTTCCGTACTTCTGCTCGTACCAGCTCTCGAACTGCTTGCGGTTCACTTCGTCCTTGAAAAACTCTCGGACAGATCGAGCAAGGAGTGAGCTGAACGCTTTGGCCTGTCCCCGCACTTCCGGGGCAAATGCACTGTCGCTCATGACACACCGCCAATCTGTCGCTCGTACCAGTCCAGAATGTCGATAGACTCAGCGATGATCTTGTCCACAGAAGGGCCGTTACGAGTTCCTGCGAGAATTGCACTCAGGACAGGGCCGTTCGTTTCAATACCCCGCTTTCGGAGCATATCAATCAGCCATGCAAACGACAGGTGATTGACGCTCAGGCGATAGCGAATTTTCTCACGCTCTTTCACAAAACCTCTCCTTTCTTTGAATTGAGAACAATATTTATTGACAACCAGTGGGCGTAATGGTACAATTTACTTGCCAGACAATTAAACCATTGACCACAGCAACCGCCGAAAAAGAAAACCTTTCGGGGGTCGGGTTTTTGTTGTCAAAATCTCTTGTTCACAATCCAAAGTATATCCTACCTTTGTAGGATTGTCAATAGTAAATCCTAAAAAAGTAGGATATTTTTGAAGGAGGTATTTATGAACACAAGCCGTATTAGAGATTTAGCCAAACAACAAGGGAAAAGTGTCACCTACATTTGCAAACTTATCGACCGTCCCAAGTATTATTTGAATGATGTAGATAAAAAGCCTGACCGCATGATTTCAGATGAAGACTTGAAAACGCTTGCTATCAATCTTGGAACAACGGCTGACTATTTGAAAGGCGAAACTGACGATCCTCGCTTTCACCTGTCCTCTGTTGGTTTGACCACCGAACCTTATGAAAAGAATTGTAAGCGACCTATTTTCGGTCATGCGTCCGCAGGAAAAGGTGTCATCGCTCAGCAAGAAGCATTGGGGTATGAACAAGTTGACCCCGAATATGACTGTGACGATTGTTTCTGGTTGCAAGTGGACGGAGATAGTATGTCGCCAGTCTTAGACGATCACGATTTAGTGCTGGTTAAAAAGGACACACCTCCTGAAACAGATACTCTTATGGTTGTCATTGTTGATGACGAAGAAGGATTTGTTAAGAAAATCAGTATTGATGAAGATACTGTGACCCTTCGCTCTTTTAATCCACACTATCCTCCCCGTGTTTTTGGCGGTGTTGAAATTGGACGATTGCGCTTTGTCGGTAGAGTCATGGAGTTAAAAAGGAGATTTGCATGAAAAAATTTCCAATCGACCTCTCCTGTCTGACAGAGGAAGAAATCTCTCAATTTCAGGAAGACCCATATACACTCTACAATGGAGATCAAAATGTTGCTATCTACCTTCGGTATAGCTCCACAGGCCAAAGTGACCAATCCATTGAAGGGCAGCTTCGTGACTGCCGTACCTTCTGCAAAGCAAATCACTACCGCATTGTGGCAATCTATGTTGATCGAGCAACGACCGCTCGTAAAGATGTGGAAAAGCGGGTTCACCTCATGGAAATGATTTCGGATAGTGCAAAGCAGAATTGGGAATATGTCATCGTCTGGAAGCTCGACCGTTTTGCTCGTAACCGAAATGACAGTGCGATTATGAAAATGCGTCTGCGGAAGAACGGCGTGAAAGTCCTCTCCGCCACAGAACACCTCACCGACAGCCCTGAGAGTATCATCTTGGAATCTGTGTTAGAGGGTATGGCTGAATTTTTCTCTGCCGAGCTGTCACAGAAGGTCACGAGAGGTATGCGTGAGTCCGCCTTGAAGTGCCACAGCGTAGGCGGTCATATTCCCCTCGGATACAAGGTAGAAAATCATAAGCTGGTTGTTGACCCTGACACCGCCCACATCGTTCAAGAAGCGTTCTCTCTTTACGCCAATGGTGAAAGCGTTGCTGCTATTTGCCGAAAATTTAACTCTGCCGGATATAAGACTGCCAAAAATACGGAGTTCAACCGCAGCAGTTTTAAGGCCATGTTTCGTAATACTCGCTACATCGGCACTTACACCTACAAGGATATTGTCATTGAAAATGGTATTCCAGCCATCATCGACAAGGAGCTGTTTGAAACGGTACAACGGCGGCTTTCTAAGACCGCCACAGCCCCAGCAAGGGGCAAGGCTAAGGTAGATTACCTCTTGTCTGGAAAGCTGTTCTGCGGTCATTGTGGGGCTTCTATGAATGGTGAAAGCGGAGCCGGTAGACACGGCAAGGTCTACCACTACTATTCCTGCTACACCAAAAAGAGAAAACTTGGGTGTGACAAACGGCCTTTGAAAAAAGATTACATTGAAGGAATAGTAGCTCGTGACGCTCTTAACCTTTTGACCGATCAGCTCATTGATGAAATCGCAGACATGGCAATTCGGCAGAGTGAACAGGATTTGATAAACGACACTCACATTCCGCAGTTGACCGCTCAGTTGTCAGAAGTTGAAAAGTCAATCATGAATATCACAGCTGCCATTGAAAAGGGTATTGCTTCTGAGACATTGATGAACCGTCTTGTCCAACTCGAACATGAGAAGAAGACGCTCAATAAAGAAATCAAAGCTGAGGAAAAATTCGTCTACCGAATTGACCGTGACCAGATCGTATTCTGGTTGAGCCAGTTCAAATACGGGAATATCGAAGACGAAGACTTCCGCAGGCGGCTCATTGATTTGCTCGTCAATTCCGTTACAGTGTGGGACGAACCTGACGGATATAAAATCACTACCGCATATAACCTAACCTCTTGCAAAACCAAGACTTTCCGGGTAGAAAAGAACCCCGCCGCCGAAGAAGCGACAGGGTTCGATTTTGGGGAGTCTGAGTGCGCCATTCCGCCACAGGCTATCCACTGTGGCGGCTTTTTATTATCTGTTGGAGGGTGGGATGTACCGTGAGCTGGTGGGTGTATGTGCTGGAGTGCCGGGATGGCACCCTGTATACCGGCTGTACCGATGACATCCCCCGGCGGCTGGAGGCGCACAATGCCGGCCGCGGTGCCAAATATACCCGTGGCCGTGGGCCGGTGACGCTGCGCTACCGGGAGGAGACCCTGGATAAACCGGCTGCCCTGCGGCGGGAGGCGGCCATCAAGCGGCTGAGCAGAACTGGAAAGCAAGCCTTGATTGCTGTATACAACAAGGAGAATAAAGATGAAATATAACAAATTGTATCATATGGTGGCCGCCCTGCTGGTGGTGATGCTGCTGGTGCTGACCGCCTGCAGCAGCGATGCCCCACAGCCGCAAACGCCTAATGAAACCACCGTGACCGGCCCTGAGGAGATCGGTGAGATATACCTGTACGGGGAATACCATGCCAATGAGCATCTGCTGCAAAAGGAGCTGGCCCTGTGGAAGGACTGCTATGCCCGTGGGGTACGCTATCTTTTTGTGGAGCTGCCCTATTACACCGCCCAGTACCTTAACCTGTGGATGCAGGCGGAGGATGATACCATTCTGTTAGAGGTTTACGAGGATTGGAACGGCTCCCTTTCCTATAATGAATTGGTTCTGGATTTCTACCGCAGCATTAAGGCGGACTGCCCGGAAACGATTTTTATCGGTACCGATATCGGGCACCAGTATGATACCACCGGTACCCGGTATGAGAGCTATCTGCGGGCCGAGGGCCAGCTGAACAGCGAGGAATATAAGCGCACCGATGCCTGTGTCATTCAGGGACGGAGTTTCTATCTGGTGAGTGACCCCGATACGCAGGATACCTACCGCGAAAATGCCATGGTGCAGAACTTTATTGCTGCGGTGGAGCGACTGCCTGCCGGGACGGATATTATGGGCATCTACGGCGCGGCCCACACCGATCCTACCGCGCTTTTCTGGGGAGGTACGGCGGATAGCATGGCCAAGCAGCTGGCTGCCTACTATGGCGATAAGCTGCACTGCACCGATCTCTCCGAGCTGCCCGCGCCCACTGTCACCGAAGAGGACTTTATCGTGGCAGGCAAACACTACACCGCAACCTGGTTGGGTGGGGAGGACGCCAGCGTGTGGTCACAGCAGTACCAAAGCAGGACCTTCTGGCGGCTGGAGGGAGCCTATGCGGACTTTGCCGATGCCGCGCTGACCGGTGATGTGCTGCCCTACAATAACTACCCTGGCGAAATAGAAACCGGCCAGGTATTTGCCATTGAAATGATTCGCAGTGATACCGGTGCCAGCGAGTGGTTCTATTACCGCTCCGATGGCACCACCTGGAACGGCCTCCCCACCACTGTGGGATTTGACCCGGAAGCGTAAATACGAAAGACCCCTGCCCGGCTTTGCAGCACGACAGGGGCCTTGCTTTATTCATCCTCTATTTTGGACAGCCGGTGGCGCACCGCTTCGGTGACCGCAAAAAGGTGAAAATACAGCGCCCGGTAGTCCGGTGTGCCGCTTTGCATGCAGGCTTCCTCGCAGTGCTGCTGTTCCTGCTCTATCAGCCGCAGGGCCTGCGATACTGCGTCATACAGGCCGTGGCTTAACTTTTCATAGTCCAGCATTTTGTTTTCCACCCTCCGTTGTTGTACTATATATTATAAACCTTGTATTTTTTAGCAATATGGCAAACTGTCATATTTTCCCGTCGATTTTGTGGCCTAATTCTATTAGGTGATGTATAGAATGTCGGCCCCATTAAAAGAGCTAAGAAAAGAAAAAGGTTTATCCCAAATCGCCGTGCAGATGCAGACCGGCATCGAGCAGGCGCTCATTTCCAAATACGAAAACGGCGAGCGGGTGCCGCCCACCGAAACGCTGATGCAACTGGCCGATTTTTACGGTGTCAGTATGGATTACATTATGGGCCGCACCGACCGCAAGGAAATTAACCGCTGATCTCCCATTTGGGGAGACCGGCGGTACTTTTTATCGGAAAAACGAAAATTTGTTCGAATTATATGGTTCCCAAATGCCGCAAAGTGTGCTAAAATAGGAGCAGAAGGAAGGCTTTCAGCACGGGGGCGCCGCAGGCAAGCCGCGAAGCGGCTTTGGCGGCCGAAGGCCGCCGGCTCCGGCGCAGCCGGAGCGCCTGCGGCGCCCCACCCGGATTCTGCACAGTCCCATCCCAAGGAGGTACCTCCCATGGCAGCACCCCTCGCGGATCGCATCCGCCCCCAGTCCCTCGATGAAATGGTCGGTCAGCAGCATTTGCTGGGGCCGAATGGCCTGCTGCGCCGCATTGCCCAAAGCGGTACTCTACCCAATCTCATCTTTTACGGCCCCTCCGGGGTGGGAAAAACCACCGCGGCCCGCATCATTGCGGCGGGCGCGGGCAAAAAGCTCTATCGTCTTAATGGCACCACAGCCTCCACCGGGGATATCAAAGCTCTCATTGCGGATTTAGGCGGCTTTGATGCCATGGGCGGTGTGGTGCTGTACCTGGATGAGATCCAGTATCTCAATAAAAAGCAGCAGCAGACGCTGCTGGAGTACATTGAGGATGGCTCCATTACCCTCATTGCCTCCACCACCGAAAATCCTTATTTCTATGTCTACAATGCCATTCTCAGCCGCTGCACCGTTTTTGAGTTCAAGCCGGTGGATGCCGCCGAGGTGGAACGCTACCTAGAAAGTGCGATGGAAAAGCTGCGGCAGCAGTCCCCGGGATTACAGGTGGAGGAGGGAGCGCTGGCTCACATTGCTGCCTGCTGCGGCGGGGATGTGAGAAAGGCCGCCAATGCGCTGGAGATCTGTGCCCTGGGCGCGATGGCCACTACCGGCCGGCCGGTCATTACGCTGGAGGACGCGAAACAGGCCGCTCAGCGCAGTGCCATGCGGTATGACCGGGAGGGTGATCAGCACTACGATCTTCTCTCCGCCCTGCAAAAATCCATCCGCGGCTCCGATCCCGATGCCGCGGTGCATTACTTGGGTCGCCTGCTGGAGGCCGGAGATCTGCTTTCTCCTTGCCGCCGTCTGCTGGTCATTGCAGCGGAGGACATCGGCCTGGCCTATCCACAGGCCATTGTTATAGTAAAAGCCTGTGTGGATGCCGCTGTGCAGCTGGGCCTGCCGGAGGCCCGCATCCCACTGGCGGAGGCCGCTGTGCTGCTGGCCACAGCCCCCAAATCCAATGCCTCCTACATGGCCATCAATGCCGCTATGGCAGATATTCAAAAGGGCAGGGGACAAGGCTTCCCGCGCTGCCTGCAAAATGTCCACTATGATAGTGCCGAGGTGGAGCAAAAGGGCCAGAACTATCTCTACCCGCACGATTTCCCCAATCACTGGGTGGCGCAGCAGTACCTGCCGGATGACCTGATTGGTACCCGGTATTATCACTATGGCGATAACAAGACCGAGCAGGCAGCCCGCACCTATTGGGAAACCCGCAAAAAGGAGAAGTAAGCATGGGCTTTTGGATCTTTATGTTCTGCTGCACTCTGTTGATCCCCATTATCATGATTATAGCCGGCAATTCCATGCGTCTTGGTAAATTCAAAACCATTAATTCTATCGTCGGCTACCGCACCCGCCGATCCATGAAGAACCAGCAAACTTGGGACTACGCCCACCGGGAGTGTGGTCTGTTGTGGCGACGCTGGGGCAGTACCATGCTGGTGCTTACCGTCATAGCCATGCTGCTGTTTATGGGGGAGGACACCGACCACATTGGGGTGGTGGGCAGCGTTATTACCGTGTTGCAGATGATCCCCCTGTTTCTTTCCATTGCCATCGTGGAAAAGAAGCTCCGGGAAAAATTTGATGAGAACGGCCTTCCGCGGTGATAGCTGTCGCAAGCTCTACCCAAACAAAAAAGCCCCCATAGGGGGCTTTTTATGATGCAAATGGAAGTGCCCACCAATAAGAGGAGGAACCTCAGCGGCTGGTTCCGGCGGCGCTGCCACTGCATTACCATAAGCATAGCATAAAGTGCAGCATATGTAAAGCGTAAATTACACTAATAAATCAGTGTATAATGTAGCCACTTTGCCCCCTAAAATAGGGGTGAGGTGATAAATATGCTGAGAATAGAACGAGATGAATATGTGAACCGTACTTTCCGTATCAACAAAAAACTGGTGGATCGGATGGAAAAGGTGTGCGATGCCAAAAACATCTCACTGAATAAGCTAATGGTGATCTGTGTGGAATATGCACTGGATAACCTGGAAGAGGATGACCAGCAGGAATAATGGGCAAGAATAAAGAGCCCCTTGGGGGCTCTTTATTTTATTGGAAATAGAGCCTTATCAGCTTACCCGGGAAAAACGATCCTGATAGACACCCAGCTTTTCGCAGATGGCCCGCGCCTCCTCCGCATTGCTTGCCGGCGCCGCTATGGTGTATTCCTTGTCGTCATCAAAAAGCCCGGTCACCAGGATGTAGCAGCTTCGGTCATGGTCGGTAAACAGCCACCCATAGCCCTCCCCGTGGTCTTCGGTATAAAAGTGGTTGTAGAAGAACCCACCCAACAGGCCGTACTCCCGGCCTTCTCCGCTCAGGGTAAAGTCCAACTCATCCATGCCGTCCCACAGGGTATAGTCCAGCGCGGCAGTGCCCACCACGCCCTGGAAGGTCATGGCGGCTTTTCCCATGCGCTGTTGGCCCCAGGTGCCGCGCAGTGTCAGTGTGGTAGAATGGATCTCCGCGCTTTCTTGTTCCACCATCATGGCGGGCAGCGTTTCATCCACGGCCTTCTTTACAGGGACAAACATGATGGCCGAAACACCCAACAGAATGGCGCAGATCACCGCGACCAGGATCCAGGTCCGCTTTTCCAGCCCGCCGTTTTGATGGTCGGTCAGCCGCTCACCGCTCATAGGCTGGTCACCGTATCCAGTGCCAGCTCCATCATATTGGTGAATTTGGTCTGCCGGTCCTCGGGGCTCAGTTCTTCGTTCTTACCGATGACATCACTGATGGACAGAATGCCCAGTGCGCGCTTGCCGGCATAGGCAGCGTTGGCATACAGGGCAGATATCTCCATCTCCACACACAGTACCCCCATGGGGCGCCACAGGTCGGTGCGCTCCGGGTGGGCGGAATAGAAGCAATCGCTGGAGAGAACATTGCCGACCATATGCTTCAGGCTCCGTTCCTCGGCCAGTTTGGCCGCGGTGGAAAGCAGCTTCCAATCCGCGATGGGGGCATAGGTGCCGGGCAGCTGGAACTGCGCCATGTAATTGCTGTCGGTGCAGGCGCCTTCGGCTATGACAATATCGCCGAGATGCAGGTCGGGGTGCAGCGCGCCGGCGCTGCCAAAGCGGATAATGTTCTCTACATCGTAGAAATGGAACAACTCATAGCTGTAAATGCCGATGGAGGGGATACCCATGCCGTGGCCCATAATGGAAACAGGCACGCCATGGTAGGTGCCGGTGTAGCCCAGCATCCCGCGCACAGTATTAAAGCATACAGGGCTTTCCAGGTAGTTTTCGGCGGTAAATTGGGCGCGCAGCGGGTCGCCGGCCATCAGTACATTGGGGGCTATCTGGCCCTTTTGGGCAGCATTATGGGGTGTAGACATAAACAATTTCTCCTTTGCGTTTTAGTTTTTTCTCTATTCGCATTGTACCATATCCGCCCCCAGCAGTCGAGAGTTTTTTGCCGTTTCGCACAAAAAGTCCGGCCCCAGCCGTTGCGAAGCCTGTCGGAATATGATAGAATAAGAAAAAACCGGGGGAGAGAATATTTTATGAATACTATGGTGATCGGAATAGCGGGCGGTACCGGCAGCGGAAAAACCACCGTGACCGAAAAGCTGCAGGAATACTTTGGCGCAGATGTAAGCGTGCTGCACCATGATAGCTACTACAAGCGCCACGATGAGCTGCCCTTTGAAAAGCGCCGGCTGCTCAATTACGATCACCCCGATTCCTTTGATACCTCCCTGCTTATCGAGGACCTCCGTTCCCTTAAGGCAGGCCGTACCGTCCACTGCCCGGTATACGATTATTCCATCCATAACCGCACCGACCGCACTGAGGAGGTTCATCCCACCAAGGTCATCATCGTGGAGGGCATCCTCATCTTTGCCGATGAGGAGCTGGCCAGCGAAATGGATATCAAAATCTTTGTGGATACCGATGCCGATGAGCGCATCCTGCGCCGCATCCTGCGGGATGTACGGGAGCGCGGCCGCACGCTGGAATCGGTGGTGGAGCAGTACCTCACCACGGTAAAGCCGATGCACGAGCAATATGTGGAGCCCAGCAAGCGCCGGGCGGATATCATCATGCTGCAGGGTGGCCACAATCTTGTCGCGCTGGATATGCTCATCGAGCGCATCCGCAGCCACATCGGCCAGGAGATATAAGCGCAAAGCGAAAAACAGGGCGTCCCATCAGCGGGACGCCCTTTCTGCATGTTTTTCAGTCTACCGATTTCATTGACTCGACCATATTGATCTTCTTCAGCCGGTAGTGCATCACCCAGTTCACCAGGAAGGAGAACAGGAAGGTGATGAGCGCCGCCATCAAAAAGCTCGGCCAGTAGATGCTCCGCCCGAACATGATGGAATCCACCTCGGCTGTTGCCACCACAAAGCGGGTGAGCGCTGTGCCCAGCAGCAGGCCCAGCCCGGTGCCCAGTATGGTCAGGATGACGCTTTCCCGGTAGATGTAGGCGGAAACCTCACCATCGTAGAAGCCCAGAACCTTCAGGGTGGCGATCTCCCTTGTCCGCTCGGTGATGTTGATATTGGAGAGATTGTACTGCACCACAAAGGCCAAAAGTCCCGCCGAAACAATGAGCACCGCCACTACATAGCCCAGGTTATCGGTCACATTTTTGTATTGCTCCACCAGCTCCGCATCGCTGGAGATCATCTGCACCGTGCCGCCCGCCAGCAGCTTTTCGCTTGCCGCGGCCCAGTCGTCCCGGTCCGCCAGGTCCACTATCACGGTATTGTATTCCGGCGCCTTGCCAAAGACCTCCTCATAGTATTCCGCGGAGATATAGACAAAGTGTGAGGCATAGTTCTCGCTCACTCCGGCAATGGCCAGCTCATAAGTCCGGTTATCGCCGTCCCGCAGCTTCAGGGTATCGCCGGCCCTCAGCCCCAGCATGGTGCCCAGCTTTTCGGTGATGATGGCCCCCTCCCTTTCGGGAGTCAGCACTCTGCGGCTCACCCGCTCCTGCAGGCTGATAAAGTCGGTCAGCCGGGTATAGTCCTGGCTCACGGTCAGGTTCACCTCGTAACTGTGCCTTTCATCCACTGCGGTGATGGCCGCCCGGTACTGCGGCATCCACTCTTTAATATCGGGGTCGCTTTCCAGCTGGTCAAACAGCGCCTGCTCCTCTGCCTCATCCTCGGCGGAATACCCCGCTAGCAGATCATAGCGAAATACCTTCTGAAACTGGTTCTGCACGATGTCGTTGATGGCGTCCTTGAGGCCGTAGCCGGTCAGCACCAGGGCAGCGCAGCCCGCGATACCCACTATGGTCATCAGCACCCGCTTTTTATACCGGAACAGATTGCGCACCGTGACCTTATGGCTGAAGGAAAGCCGCCGCCAGATAAACGGCACCTTTTCCAGCAGCACCCGCTGTCCGGCCGGGGGTGCCTTGGGCCGCATGATGTTGGCCGGCATCTCACTGAGAACTCCGTGGCACACATTGCAGGTCACCAGGGTAACGCACCCCAGCGCCACTACCACACAGATGGCCGCCACGCCCCAGTGGAACGGGGCTTCCACCGGCGGCAGGTCGTACATGATGCAGTAGGCATCGTAAATGACGGTGGGGAACAGCTTGAAGCCCACGGCGAGCCCCAGCCCGCTGCCCAGTATCGTCGCGCTCAGCGAATAGATGAGATATTTCTTTTGGATCTCCCGGTCGGTATAGCCCAGCGCTTTCAGCGTGCCGATCTCAGTGCGCTGCTCCTCCACCATACGGGCCATGGTGGTCAGGCACACCAGTGCCGCCACCGCCAGGAAGAATACTGGGAAAATGGTAGAAATGTTATCGATTCTTGCGGCATCATCGCCAAATTCGCCCACACCCAGTGCCAGCTCCTTGCGGGTATACAGGTACCACTCCGCCGGTGAGAGCTTTTCCAGCATTTTTTCGGCATCGGCCAGCTGCTGCTTGCCGCGGTCCAGCTCCGCTTTTCCGTCCGCTATTTTCTGCCGGGCATCGGCACTCTTTTCCTCAAATTCCTTTTCGCCGTCCGCCAGCTTCACCCGCGCTTCGGCCAGCTCCCGCTCGCCGCTGTCCAGCCGCTTTTCGGCCTTTTCCAGCTCGGATTTATAGGTATCCAGCTGTTTGCGGCTGTCCTCCAGCTCTTTTTTGCCGCTTTCGTACTGGCTGGCCGCGCTGGTTATTTGTTTTTCCATGGTGGAAAAATAATCGTTCACTGCGGTTTGGGTCGCCTTTACTGTTGCCGGGGTCACATTGCCGTCGGCATCGTATAGCTTATCCCCCAGGTTCAGCTTTTTTCCGTTGGCGTCGGTCAACTCGTTCAGCGTGGGGGCCAAGCTATCTGCCAGGATGGGCAGCAGCACCGAGTCCTCCGGCAGGTTCACCATCCGCCCCAGTATCGCATTGATCTGCGCCTTGCCAGCGGTCAGCTGCGCCTTGGCGGCATCTACGGCCGCCATTTGCAGCTTGGCGGCCTCCAGCTGCTGCTTGCCCTCCTCGTATTTCTTTTCGTATTCCGCATACTGCTTTTTCTGCTTTTCCAGCTCGGCCCGGCCGTCGGTCAGCTCCTTTTCTCCGTCCTCGATCTGCTTGCGGGCATCCGCCAATTCGTTGGCGGCATCGGTCAGCTGCTGCTCGGCATCAGCCAGCTGTTCTTCGGCATCGGCTATTTTGTCCCGTGCTTCCGGTATCTTTTCATTCAGATAGTCCGCCATCTCCTCCATCCGGTCGTCGCCGCGGGCAACCCCCACCGGCTCCAGCGCCGCCTTGAGGGCCTTCGCCAGCTCGTCATATTCATCGGTGTAGCAGTTCAGGGCATTGCTGCCCTCGGCGGTCACATACAGCTCGGTGTAGTATTCGGCGGTAAAATTCTCCTCCGGCACGTAAATATAGGCGTCCAGGGAGCCATCCCCCACCGTGGTGCTGCCGCGGCGGTTCATATCCAGGTACATCGGGGAATTGACGATCCCCACGATGGTATATTCGGTGTGCTCCAGCTCATTTTCCAGGTCATCTGTTGGGTCGGCGCTGCCCAAAGAAAGCGTCTGTCCCAATTCAAAGTGGTACTTATACTGTATCTTCTCATCAATGACACATTCATCCGCCGCCTGTGGTAGCTGCCCTTCCAGTACCCGCAGCCGGTTCATGGTTTCGGGACTATCCGGGTTCTGGGGCAGGGAAAACACCCTCGTCAAGAAGTTATCGTGGCACAGGGTCAGGCAGTCCACATATTTCCCGGCATAAACCTGCTTTACACCATCCACCGCCGCTACGGCGGCCACATCGTTTTCACTGAATCCCAAAGTGGAGAGCACCTTTACATCCATAGCGTTGTAATCGATATAGTAATCGCTGGCGGTATCCCGCATGTCATCACCGGTGGCCCGCACCCCCGCAAAGAAGCCAACACCCAGCGCCACAATGAGCAAAATGGAACAAAAACGGTTCATGGTTTTACGCATGGTGCGCATGGTATCTTTCCGGAATGCTTCCGTCATAAATATGCCCTCCTTTCTTTTTGGCTTCTGCCGGTTCCCGCCTGGCGGACACCGTAAAATGGGCGATGGCTGTGTTGGCGCCTTGACAGGCATAAGCCCGCCTCCGCTTCGCTCTACCGGGCATCAGCCTGCCTGCGGCCCCTGCCTTGCCCTCCCCGCATTTTCCGCCGCCCGCCTTCTTACCACTCTATTGTGGCAATATCGGCAGGATGGGGATTATAAATATTGCTGGCGACCTTGCTGTTTCGTATCGTAATGACTCGGTCGGCCATTGGGGTGATGGCGGTGTTGTGCGTCACTACGATCACCGTCATGCCGCCCTCCCGGCAGGCGCTCTGCAAAAGCGAGAGGATCTGCTTGCCGGTATTGTAGTCTAGGGCGCCGGTCGGCTCGTCGCACAGCAGCAGCTTGGGCCGCTTGGCCAGCGCCCGCGCGATGGAAACCCGCTGCTGCTCGCCGCCGGAAAGCTGCGCCGGAAAGTTATCCAGCCGGTGGCCCAGCCCCACGGCCTCCAGGGCCTCCGCTGCCGGGATGGGATCATGACAGATCTGCGCCGCCAGCTCCACATTTTCCAGCGCCGTCAGGTTTTGCACCAGGTTATAGAATTGGAACACAAACCCGATATCATGCCGCCGGTAGCCGATCAGCTGCTTGGGGGTGTACTGCACGATGTCGTTTCCATCCACCAGCACCTGCCCCTCATCGGCGGTGTCCATCCCGCCCAGAATGTTCAACACCGTGGTTTTACCGGCGCCGGAGGGCCCCACAATAATGGCGAATTCGCCCTTTTCTATGGTAAAATTGATGCCATCGCTGGCCGCCGTCACGATTTCCCCAGTGCGGTAGCGTTTATATACATCCTTCATTTCCACAAATGCCATCCTGTCGCCCTCTTTCTCTCTCCCGGCTCATTTCTGGTTGCCTTTTTGTCCGGATTGAATTATACTGATTTTATCACTTTTCATTGGGGATTTTCAACTGCCCACCGGCAGCAGGAGCCCAAAAATTTGTTATTTAACGGAAAGTTTACATTTCGTCCGCAAAAGGGAGGAACTTCATCATGGCAAAAAGAGATTTGGCCGCCGAGCTGCTGCGGGAGTTGGGGCAGGACCGTACCCAGTACCACTCCGGGGAGGAGCTTTCCGTCCGGTTGGGCGTCAGCCGCACCGCGGTGTGGAAGGCTGCCTGCCGCCTGCGGGAGCAGGGCTATGCCATTGAATCGGTCACCCGGCTGGGTTACCGCCTTACTGCCCTGCCGGATGGTATGACAAAGGAACTGCTGGAGCAGTACCTGCCGCAGGGCAGGGGAGAGACCGTCATTTGCTACGAGGAGACCGATTCTACCAATACCCGCGGGATGCAGCTGGCCCTGGAGGGCGCGCCCACCGGCACTGTTGTGCTGGCGGATCGCCAAACCCACGGCAACGGCCGCCTGGGCCGCAGCTTTGCCTCTCCGGCCGGGCAGGGAGTCTATCTCTCTTATCTTCTCCGCCCGGATTTCGACCCCGCCGCGCTCAGTCTGCTTACCAGCTGCGCCGGGTTGGCTGTCTGCCAGGTGCTGGAGCAACATGGCCTGGCCCCTGCCATCAAGTGGCCCAATGATATCATCCTCGACCGCCGCAAGGTCTGCGGCATCCTCACCAAGCTCACCAGCGATGCCGAAAGCGGCACCATCAATGGCGCGGTCATCGGCATCGGCGTCAATGTCACCCAGCAGCCGCAGGATTTCCCCGAGGAGCTGCGGGATAAAGCCATCTCGGTGCGGGAAGCGGGTGCTGCCGTTCCCCGGGCCGCCATTGCCGCCGGTATCATCACCCGCCTGGATGACCTCTTCCTCCGCCAGCACATTCTTTCCCAACCGGCCGAAAACCTGATTGGGGAACTGACCAGCCGCAGCTGTACCATCGGCCGCCGGGTGGAGGTCATCAGTCCCACCGGCCAGTATGAGGCGCTGGCCGTTGCCATTGCCCCCGATGCCGGTCTCATCGTTGAGCTGCCGGATGGTTCCCGCCGCACCGTTTCCAGCGGGGAGGTCAGCGTCAGAGGTCTTTTGGGCTATACTTAATAAAGGAGCTTCTCTTACTATGTCACACCCTACCGAGCGCTGTGAATTGACCAATCTGTGCATGATCACCGATGCCGAGAACCGTATCCTCGTGCAGGATCGTACCGATCCCAGCTGGCCGGGCATCTGCTTCCCCGGTGGCCATGTGGAACCCGGCGAATCTTTCGTCGCTTCGGTCATCCGCGAGGTACAGGAGGAAACCGGCCTTACCATTCAGGATCCCATTCTCTGTGGCGTCAAGCAGTTCCCACGGGAGGATGGTGCCCGCTATGTGGTGCTGCTATTCCGTGCCACCCGCTTCACTGGTACGCTTACTTCCTCCTCGGAAGGTAAAATGCTTTGGCTGACCCGCGAGGAACTGAAAGGCCGCCACCTTACTTCCGATTTTCTCGAAATGCTCCGCGTCTTTGAGAATCCCACCTTCAGCGAGTTCTACTATTATCAGGCTCCCGGCTCCGAAGAATGGCGCCACTCCCTGCTGTGACCCACCGGCGGGGCGCCCCTCCGCTTTTGTCGTGCCGCACCTCCGTTTCGCTCCGGGCGGCCCTCCCCGCTCCGGTGCGCCCCGCCTGCCCATTTATCCCAATCCAAGAAAAATCCCCCGACCACACCCGGCCGGGGGATTTCCCTTCTCTATGCTTTATCGTGAAAGGAGTATGCTTAGTCTTTCTTGCGGAACTTTTCGGGCACCACATACAGCCCGCCGGAGCACTCCGCGATCTCCTCCAGGTTCTTGCAGGCCAGCAGGTCCTTGGTGGCCATGCTGCGGTCAATGCCCAGATCCTCGGGATAGGCTACCTTGCCCGCCTTGCGGAAGGCCTCGATCTGCTCCTTGGTCACCATCTCGCCAAAGGGAGTGCCCTGGGCGATGGAAGCCAGCATCAGACGGCGCTCCTCGGCGTCCTCAGCCATGTAGCAGTAGGCAATGCCCTGCTCGGTCACGGTGTGGCTCACATCCTCGCCGTACACCATAATGGGCGGGGCCTCCATCCCGGCGTCACGGCCAATGGCGATGGCGTCCAGCTCCGGCACGAAGTTATTGCCCTTCTTGCCGCTGCTCTTCAGCATCTGAATAACGATCTTCTGACCGCCGCGCAGGGTGTCCTTGCCTTCAACAAGGCTGTGGTAGGCGGGGCTGCTGTGACGGCGTCCGCCGGGGTTGTGGCCCATATTGGGTGCACCGCCAAAGCCGCTCAGACGGCCGGCAGTCACGGTGGAGGAGTTGCCGTAGTAGTCCATCTGAAGGGTAGCGCCCAGGAAGCTGTCGATGGCATACAGACCTGCCACCTGTGCCAGAGTACGGTTGCTGCGCAGGGTGCCATCTGCACCGGTAAAGAAGATATCGCTGCGCTCCTCGGTGTATTTTTCCATACCCACTTCGCCGCCAAAGGCGCAGATGCTCTCGACCCAGCCCGCTTCGATGGCGGGGATGAGGGTGGGATGGGGGTTCAGCACCCAGTTGCGGCAGATCTTGCCCTTCAGGCCAAGCTGCTCGCCGTAGGTGGGCAGCAGCAGCTCGATGGCCGCACCGTTAAAGCCGATGCCATGGTTGAGGCTCTGCACGCCGTGCTTGGCATAAATGCCCTTAATGACCATCATGCCCATCAGGATATCGGCATCCTTGATGAACTGGGGGTCACGGGTGAACAGGGGCTCCATGGGGTAGGGCTTATCGGCAGGGACGATGAAATCTACCCAGCCGCCGGGGATATCCACACGGGGCAGGTCCTCTACGATCTCATTCACCTGCGCAATGACAATACCGCTCTTGCAGGCGGCGGCCTCCACCAGCGTGGGGGTTTCCTCGGTGCTGTAGCCGGTAAACAGGTTGCCGTCCTTGTCGGCCTTGTCGGCAGCCACCAAGCAAACATTGGGGATGAGATCCACAAACAGGCGGGCATAGATCTCCAAATAAGTATTAAAGTTGCCGATCTTCACCTTGCCCTCGGCAAGCATCTCACTCAGGCGCTGGGCCTGGGTACCGGCAAAGGCAAAATCTACCGTGCTGGCAATGCCCTTCTCAAAGTAATCCAGATGCTCGCTGCGGGAGATGGAGGGGATGATCATGGTCAGGTCGTGGATGACCTTGGGGTCGACCTCCGCCAGAGAAGCCGCCAAGAAGGCCGCCTGCTTCTGATTGTCGCCCTCCAGCACCACCTTATCGCCGGGGTGAATGACCGCTTCCATCAGCTTGACGATATCGCCGGTCGCTACTGTTTTGCCGCAGCACAGCGCAGCGGCCGCCTGCAGTCGTTCCGCCTTGGAACGGCGCTGATTATCCCAGGACATAGTTATAGAACCACCTTTCACTTTTTCCCTAAAAAATTTATCGATTTATGGCCTATTAAGGCCATGTTAAGATAAAGTATAGCATTGACTTTCTATAATGTAAAATATATAATATGACTAAGATCAATAACACGCACGCTATATGCACATTGCACGAGGTATCTTCATGGAAATCACACATCTGCGTTACTTCAAAAAAACAGCGGAACTGGAACATATCACAAAGGCGGCGCAGGAACTGCATGTGGCCCAGCCTTCTCTCAGCCGCACCATCAGCATGCTGGAGGATGAACTCAAGGTCAAGCTCTTCAACCGCAAGGGCAAAAGCATCGAGCTCAATGAATATGGCATCATTGTTCTCAATCACACCAACCGCATCCTCAAGGAGCTGGAGGCCATCCACCGGGAGATCGACGATGCCCGGGAAAACAGCGTCATGAATGTCACCTTCTCCATGAATGCCGCTTCCACCCTCATCCCGCGGCTGGTGCGCGGCTTTAAGGAAGAACACAGCGATATCCGTCTGCACATCCTGCAGGAGGACCTGGTAGAGGATAGTGGCCAGAGCTGTGATCTCACCCTCTTCGCGGGCAGCCAGCCGGTTTCCGGCCCCTATTGCACTACCCTTATCGAAGAGGAGATCCGCCTGGCGCTGCCGGTCACCAATCCGCTGGCCCACTTCGATTCCCTCACCCTCGATCAGGTCTCCAAGGAGGAGTTCATCTGTCTGCAAAAGGGCAAAAATCTCCGCAGCATCACCGATGCCTACTGTAAAATGGCCGGCTTCGATCCCAATGTCGTCCTGGAAAGCGACAGCCCGGAAACCGTCCGTGAGCTGATCCGCGCCGGCATCGGCATCTCTTTCATTCCCATCCTAACTTGGCAGGATATGGAGGATGAACACATCGCCCTAGTACCCATTTCCACCCCCCACTGCCGCCGCTACATCAATCTTTCCTGGCGGGAAAGCAGCTACCTTTCCCCGGCGGCCATCCTCTTCCGGGATTATCTCATCAAGCACTTTGCCGAACTGGTCAAATAACCCTTTGTCCCCGCCGTCCGGCGGGGGCTTTTGTTCCGCATCGCCAAATCTCATCCGAAAAATTCGCAAAATCAAGAATTATTCCTGAATTTATGGTTGATTTTTCAATCGAATTGTCCTATGATATAAGAGTAATATAGTATCAAATGATAGGAGGTGCCGCTGTGTCGCATCTTTCCAAGGTACAGGTCGCCATCCGGGATATCGATGTACTGGGGGAGGCCCTGCGGGCCATCGGCCTGCGCCGCGTGGCGGAGGTTCCGGAAAACTACGAGTTTGCCGGGACCTTCAATACCTGCGATGTCATCGCCGTCAATGCCGTCAACCGCGTTATGGCTTTCAAATTTGTGGATGGCGAGGCCGAGCTCCATTCCAATCTCGAACCCGGCGATTTCGAAAAGACCCGGGATGAACTGCTGCAAAAGTACGCTGTGCTGCTCCTGCGCAAAACCGTGGAACAGGAGGGCAAATTCCAGGTGCGGGAGCAGGAAACCCTGCCCGATGGCACCGTCCGCATCAAGGTAGGAAGGTGGGTGTGACCTATGGCGGAACAGACTGTAACTTACCTCATCGGCAAGGATGGCAAGATCACCGTGGAGGTCAATGGCGTCCGCGGCCCGGCCTGCCGGGAGCTGGTAAAGGAAACCGTCGAAAAGCTGGGCGTGGAGCTTTCCGTCGAGCTCAAGCCCGAATACTTTGACCAGGCGGAGGAAAAGGAGCAGGAGAAAAACCGCTTCTAAGCCAAAGCGTCAGGAGAGGGGGGAGGTAGCATGGCGTCTGCGCTGTGGCTCGGTTCCATGGAACCGCAGTGGCTGGCTCCCTTTTTGTCCCTGCCGGTGCAGGTAATGGTCACGCCGGAGATGATGGTCCCCGTCCTGCCGGGCCAGCGCTTTTTTACTCCCTCGGATGATAGGGAAACGATCGCCGCAGCCATTTCCGGCCGGGATATCTACTACCTCTCGGTCACCAATTGGGAAAGCGTCGTGATCCCCGCAAACCATGGCCGCCTGCTGGCTTTGGGGCAGGTCCCGCCGCCCCCCGGCAGCCCTGTGGGTTTTCTTGCTACCCCGCCGGATGAGCAGTACCCGGCCCTATGCCGCCTGCTGCCCCCCGCCGAACCGGAAACCCTCTACATCGCCGGTGGGGAAGTGCGCTGCTCCGTCTGGGAGGAGGACTACCTCCCCCTGCTGGAAAGGCTGGGCCGCCTATGAAGGTGGGTAAATTCTACCGCAACCGGGAGGAACGCTGCATCAGCGGCGGTACCGGCTGCGGGGTCGTCTATCTTTCCGGCTGCGATATGCGCTGTGCCTATTGTCTGGTTTACGGCATCTCCCAGCGCGCGGAGGGTACCCCTTACACCCCGCGTCAGCTGGCGGAGCTGCTGCTTTCCCTCCAGCAGCGGGGCGTCAGTCATATCAGCCTCGCCAATGTGGAACCCTCCGCCGACGAGGTCATCGAAGCCATTGCCATCGCAAGGAAGCTGGGCCTTACTGTCCCGCTCTGCAATAATTTCAATGGCTATGCTCCGGCCGCCTTGACCGAGCGCCTGCTGCCTTATTTTCAGGCCTACATCATGGATTTCAAATACGCCGATGATGCCTTGGGTCAGCGCCTTTCCGCCGTTCCGGCTTATCCCGCCCATGCCCGGGCCAATCTGGCCCTGCTTTCCGCCCGCTATGGCTCCAACCGCTATGATGCGGTCGGCCTTTTGCAAAGCGGTGTGCTGCTGCGGCATCTTATCCTACCGGGGCAATGGCAGAATACTGAGGACACCCTCCGCCTGCTGGCCCAAAATAATCCCCGTGGCTACCCCTTGTCCCTCCTCCCGGATTTTGTCCCGGAGGGCAATACCGCCGCTGTACTGCCGCCGCCCTATACCGTCCCCCCGGAATGCCTGCGCGGCTTTACAGATCTTGCCCATTCGCTGGGCCTTTCCCTCCTGTAATTTTCGCGGCTTCGGCCGGTGAAAATCGCAAATGGCTGCGTTGCCCCCTCACGATACATCAGTCCGCCTTTCGCCGGACAAGAGTATCGCGTCGGCGGCGCCTTGCCCTTTGCCGATTTTCCCTCGTCCTCGCCGCTTACATCCCATCGCACTTACACTCCCTTTCCCGAAAGGAGAAAAAATATGAACTTCCGTGAAGAATTCAATCTGTCCATCCGCGCCCGCTGCGCCGTGCTGTATGTCACCACCCGGGAGGAGGAACGCCTCCTTTCGGTAGTGAAGGACTGCGCCGCCGAGCTGGAAAATATGCGGGTCGTCAGCTGGGATTTCGCCTCCGGCTTTGATGTCGGCGTGGCTGTGGGCAAGGGCAATCCCATCGCCGTGCTGGATTTCATCGCCAAAGAACCCGCCGATACCCCCATTCTCTATGTCCTCAAGGATTTCCACCGTTTCCTGGAGGACAATATGGTCTGCCGCATGGTGAAAAACCTTGCCGCCCAGCTCAAGCCCCAGCAGAAGAGCATCCTCATCGTCAGCCCGGTGTATAAGGTCCCGGAGGAGCTGACCTCCTCGGTCAGCGTGCTGGAATTCCAGCTGCCCACCCTGCCGGAGCTGCGGGAGTACATCACCAATATCACCCAGAATGTCGTGGTGGATATGGATAAGGAGGGCTTCGAGCAGTTTGTGCGTGCCTTCCAGGGGCTCACCATCTCCACCGTAAAAACCATCCTCTCCAAGGCGCTTGCCCGCAGCGGTAAAATCTCGCTGAATGACCTCCAGCTTGTCCTGGAGGAGAAAAAACAGGTCATCCGCAAAACCCAGGTGCTGGAGTTTTTCAATGCCGAAGAGACCATGGGCTCCATCGGCGGCATGGATGTCCTCAAAAGCTGGATCATCACCCGCGGCATGGCCTTTTCGGAGCAGGCGCAGCAGTTCGGCCTGCCCTACCCCAAGGGTGTGCTCATCGTCGGTATTCAAGGCACCGGTAAATCCCTTTGCGCCAAGGCCATCAGTCAGCAGTGGCACATGCCGCTCCTGCGGCTGGATGTCGGCCGCCTGATGGGCAGCTATGTCGGCGAATCGGAAGCCAGGACCAGGGAAATGATCCAGATCGCCGAAGCCATGGCCCCCTGCGTTTTGTGGATCGACGAGGTCGATAAGGGCTTTGCCGGCATCGGCGGCGTGCAGGGGGATAGCGGCGCCCAGGCCCGTGTTTTCGGCAGCCTCATCACATGGATGCAGGAAAAGAAATCCCCGGTATTCATCGTCGCCACAGCCAATAATATCGAGCAGCTGCCGCCGGAATTTATGCGGAAGGGCCGCTTCGATGAAATATTCTTCGTCAATCTTCCCACCGAAAAGGAACGGGTGGAGATTTTCCGGCTGCACATCAGCCGCCGCCGGGATATCGCCGTCAAGAATTACGACCTGGCCGCCCTGGCCAAAGAGACCAAGGGCTTCTCCGGCGCCGAAATTGAACAGGTCATCAATGACGCCATGTTCCAGGCTTTCTCTCAGCAGCGGGATTTCACCACCGAGGATATCCTCGCCGCCATCCACAGCACCATTCCGCTCTCGGTCAGCTTCCGGGAGACCATCAATAAGCTCATTGCCTGGGCGGGCAGCGGCCGGGCCCGTATGGCCAGCAGCCAGCAGGAGGCCAATGAATCCGCCGCGGGCGACCAGTTGTATTACAGCTACCAAAACGGCACAGGGGATGGCATCCAATGAAATCTTTCGCCAATGACCCCTCCCTCGACCGGGTCCTGCTCATCAGCCGGGAGGAAATGGGCGGCGCAGCGGGCGGCTTCGATCCGCTGCACCCGGTCTACACCCAAACCGAAGGCGCCGATCCCTTCACCTACCGCAATGACTTCTGCCACATGCGCCTTTTGGCCGATGGCACCGTGGAGCTGACTGAATCTGGCCGGCCCGCCCGCTTTGCGGAGGAGTGGCGGCGGCTGCTTTCCCAGCTGGCCGCCTGCCGCACCCTCACCGATCTGCGCATCTATGATTACGATGGGGATGAACCGCCCATGGCAGCCGCCCTTACCACCTATGGCCGCCTGCTGCTCTACGGCAATGCCGGGGAATATGCCCCGGCTGCCGGGTGGCAGGGTGTTGCCCGTGTTTTCTGGGATACCGATGGCTTCGGCGCCCTCTGCGAGGATGAAATGTTCCGCGCGGTGGGGGCCCTTTCGGCATTAGATGGCATCGGGGAGATCGAGGAAGCAGTCGGCTCGGCGCTGCCGGGGCATTGCAGTCCGGTGGCCTATCTGCTGCAAAAAAACGGCACCGTCACCCTCTTTGACCGCAAAAATAAGTCCATCCAGCGCCCGCGGGAGCGTGTGCAAAAAATAGCCCTTGTCCGGTACAATCCCTACGGTGTTTCCACCTGGGTCGCCCTTTCCAAGATCACCGGCCGCTTTTTGTGCAGCGAGCCCCGCGATTCCATCTCGGCCGATTTCTTCGGCGGGGATTACACCGATATTATCGCCCCCAACCGCTTCCGCCAGAAGATAGCGGACTTTGCCGCCGTGCCCCGCCGCTATCTTGCTGTGCTTTATCAGAACGGCTATCTGCGGGTGTTCGGCTCCGGCTACCACAGCGGGGATATCCTCTGCGAGGATGTCCGGGGTATTGAGCTGGAGGGGGAGGAGCTCATCGCCTATCTCCCCGCCGATCTTTCCTACGCCCCCGCCATCGATCTGGAGGAGCCGGAGGAGGGCGATACCCTTTCCCCGGCGGAAAGCATCGTCACACTGGGCCAGCCGGTGGATCTTCCGGCCATTCTCTCCCTGCTGCGGCAGCGGGTGGAGGGTTGGCGCCGGGCTGAAGAACTGGCGCCCCCTGCCGCCAAAAAGCCGGTGCGGGCCATCCGCCGCAGCGAAAGATACATCTACTTCCTGTACCGGGATGGCACCGTGGAAGCCGCCCTGCTTACCCACACCGGCCACAGCCCGCACGGTGAAAACGCCGTTTCCCACTGGAAAAATGTCCGGGAGGTCATCCCCGGCCGCCACCAGACCTTGGCCCTCTGCGAGGATGGCTCTGTACTGGCCGCGGGCCGGGGCTATGGCCAGCCCTATGCCGTTTCCGCCTGGAAAAATGTCACACAGCTTTATCAGTCCTCCGGCCTGGCGGCCGCCGTTACCGCCGCTGGGACCGTATATGCCCAGTGGGCCGATACCAACGAGCCGGTGCAGGGCACCGAACAGTGGCGGCATATCACCCAGCTGGCCCTGGGGGATGATTTCATCCTGGGGCTGACGACCGCGGGCCGGGTGCTGGCTGCCGGCACCAATGAGGAGGTCACCGCCGGGGTGAAGAACTGGGCAAACATTACCCAGATCGCCGCCGTTTCCGAGGCGGCCGCCGCCCTCACCGGGGCGGGAACCGTCCTCTCCTGCGGGCACCCCCGTTTCCTGCGGTACCAGGGGATGGAGGAATGGCGTCACATCCGCCAGCTCATCGCTTTCCAGAACGGCGGCTCGGTTTTTGTCGGGCTGGATGACGAGGGACAGGTGCATTTCAGCGGCAAATGGAGCCATGGGGCTCTCTGCCGCACCGATAGCATCACCCCCGAAAAATGGTCGGGGCTTCGGCGCATCTGGCAGGAGGGCTACTACCTGTTGGGCGAAAAGCGGGATGGCTCGGTCATCTGGGAAAGCACCCCCACCGAACGGGCGGGGCTGCCCCCGGCTGATGACCATATCACCGACTGGACCGAGGTGACCGATTGGGTCATCGAGGGGGAATACCTCATGGCCATCTTCCGGGATGGCTCCATCGGCTGGGAGGGCACCCGCCGCCGACCGGAGAAGCGCCGCATCACCGAGGGCTGGCGGAACATCCGCCGGTGCCTTTTGTGGAGCATCGCCGGGGGCCGCAGCAACGCCATGGCCGTGGATGCCGCGGGAAGGCTCTTTTCTGACCAAAGCGGCCCGGAGGGCGAGTTCTTCCGGCAGTTTACCGGGGTGCGCCGCATGGCGGTGTTTCAGCCCTTTTTGCTGGTGCTGCACGGGGAGATCCTCTCCTTCGTACTGTTTGGCAAAAACGGCTTCGAGCGGCACGACCTGCCCCAGGTGGAGCACCTGCTGACCGCCGAGGAGGGCAAAACCGTGGTGGTCACCTTCACCGATGGCCGGGTGCGTTCCTTTGGCCAGACCCTGTACGACAGCACGGTGGACCCCGCGGCGAAAGCCGTCCGCTTCTACGGCGACCGCAGCGATTACCTCGAAAACGATACCGACCCGTTCCGCCACTTTGAGGGGGTCATCGGGCTGCAGGGGGCTGGTACGCCCTTTGTCCTCTCGGCCCATAATTCCAAAGTCAGCGAGAACTTTTACTCGGTGCAGCAGCTCATGTATTTTGCCGGCATCCGCTATGCCGCCGCGGTGGAGCCGCTGGGCGACCTGCTTTTAGCCGATGGCACCTGCCGCAGCCGCCGGGGCGATCTCTTTGCCAAGTGGGTGGGCATTATGCAGCTTTCCAGCTGTCCCACCCATACCGTCGGGGTCACCACCTTCCACACGGCCGTGGTCTACGGTGATGGGGAATACGGCAGCTGCAGCGTGGATGCCTATATGGGGATCGTCCAGGCCTTTGCCCTGCCCCATGCCACCGTTCTGCGCCAGGCCGATGGCACTCTGATCTCCCTCTGCGAAAAGCTGAGCGAGACCCCCTACGAGCCGCTGCCGGTCACATCGGGTGTGACCATGATGGCCAAGACCGGCAGCCACTTTGCCCTGCTGTGCCGGGATGGCAGCCTGTGGTGCTGTGAAGCCCAGGCCTTTGCTGATAAGATCCGCTGGCGGGGCAGCAGTGAGTACTACACCCGCCCCTGGGGCCCCTGGCAAAAGCTCTTTACCGATGCCACCCGCATGACCGTCACCGGCGAGGAGATTCGCATTTGGCGGCACGATACCCACTACAGCTACATGGAGCCTACCCTGGAGCAGAATACACTCTCCGGACAGGAACCAACGATTATACAGTAAGTATAAATCCTGCAAGGGGCCGGTCGGGGCGCAGCCCGACGCCCCTTCGTGGCGTCACCCGCCTTCGGCGGGTCGGCCGCTCCGCGGCCGGGGC
>ENA-OUQK01000072-OUQK01000072.1-human-gut-metagenome-genome-assembly--contig:-NODE-72-length-82870-cov-8.318433_pt1 | contig 82870 bp, 72 predicted proteins | sample MGYA00237954_ERZ548842 | MGnify/ENA primary metagenome ERZ548842 (study PRJEB26490, sample SAMN05194704) | human gut metagenome | biome: terrestrial biome; feature: human-associated habitat; material... | reverse complement strand
TATCGTCGGCAGCGTCAGATGTGTATAAGAGACAGTTCCCTGACTGCCTGTATCTCTCAGGCTCCGTTGTTTCTGCGTTTCTGCCGCAACGTTTGATATCTTACCACTTCTCTTTCTTTTTGTCAACAACTTTTTTGATTTATTTTTCTCAAGTTGTTTTTCAAAGAATTAAGGGCATAAAAAAATATCTTAGAATGTTGAACGGAGAAGGAGGGATTTGAACCCTCGCACCGCGTAAACGGTCTACACCCTTAGCAGGGGCGCCTCTTCAGCCACTTGAGTACTTCTCCTGAATCAGCAATTCGTCTGATATTGTGCTCACATCTCTGTGACGCTCATTTATTATAATAAATTCATTTTGAAATGTCAACTGATTTTTTGCTTTTTCTTTATTTATTTTTTCATGGCTCACTTGCAAAGTGAAATTTACTTTTTTCAACTCACCTATTCTTCTTCCATGCATCCAGTATGTCTGTATCCTCATTTGAACGCAAAGAAGCAACTGCCGAAGTCATCTCACATCTGATATAAAAATATGGACAATTCCTTCTTGAATATAATAAGAAATTGCCCATATCAAATATTTATTCTTCTTTATTTTTTCAGATACACATCACTGTACTGAACACCAAACTGCAGTGCCGCCTGATGGTTATTCATATAGATATCTACATGTCCATATGGCGTTCCCAGATCTTCTACTGTATAGACCTGTCCATTGATGATCAATTCGGTTCCAAATGGCAGTCCTGCCATAGCTACCGTATGATCGATCGTCGGCATTGCTCCGCTCGCCGTAGGTCCGCCTGACCAGACTCCACAACAGATCGGACAGCTGCAATATGCTGTCAGCTTAAATTTGCCAAGGTATGAACCATATTCTGTGCTCTTCGCTATAACAGCATTATCATAGTAATCTGCTGCCATATCCTTTTTCTTCAATGCATCCAGTATGTCTGTATCCTCATTTGAAATAATACGGACTGCCCATACTGCATCGTTTTCATTTACAGTGCTTTCTATAATGCCCGTGGCACTGCTGTGTGCCTCGATCGTTCCGCCGTCACCAGTACTCATAACTACATGATAAATATAGCCATCCGATCTCTGATAAAAGATCAGATCGCCCGGCAATGCATCTTCTACCGGTATTTTGGTGGCACATTCTGCCTGGTCTTCCGCCACACGCGGAATGCTGTAACCAAATTCTGCATAAATGCTCTGTACAAAACCGGAGCAGTCTGCCCCTTTTGTCAGACTGGTACCTCCCCATACATAAGGATTACCCAGGAACTGCTTCGCATATTCTAACATAGAGGTGCGGATCAGTCCTGATACAGAAGCTTCTTTTACGGAAGTTACCGTGTAATAGCAGGCTTTGTTGTCTTCCGGTTTTACTTTTGCTTTAGCAAGGGCATACGTATCCTCGCCTTTTTCTTCGATCTCTTTTTTCACTTCTTTTCCGGTTTCGAGCTGCTTTGTCTGTACAAATCCCCTGACATCATCTGATTCTACATAACTCCATTCCTGATCCTCATCATCCAGAATATAACACAGTCCGCCTTTTGCCAGTGTACCTACTACCTCCGGCTCCTGGTTCTTTTCTGTATCTTCACTCTTCTCCGATTTCTGATCTGTGCTTTTCTTTTTCTCGGATTCCTGTGTTTCACTTTCCCCGGAAGCACTGTCCGGCGTTTCGCTCTCTTTTGCAGAATTATCCTGCGTTTCGCCCTCTTTCGCAGAATTATCCTGCGTTTCGCCCTCTGTCACACTGCTGCTCTGTTTTTCACTTTCTGAGGCAGTACTTTCCTGCGTTTCTTTTTCTGTTTCTTCTTTTTTATTGTTCTTGGTTTCTTCCTGCGGAATAGAATCATAGATTTTGATTCTCTTTTTTGTCAGGGCGTATTTCTTTTTGGCTACTGCTTTGTATGCAGTTGTCTGTGTATGCAGAAACGCCTTATTTTCATAAGCTTCTTTGAGAACTTCGGCTGTCTCTATATTCTTTTCTTTTTTATGCTTTACATAACGTTCCGCTTTTTCGTCTGCCCATACATATTTTGCTTTTATGAAGCCTCTGGCTTTTCCGGATTCTACATAATACCATTCGCCATCGTCGTCTTCTTCCAGAATATGCAATACGCCAAGTGCATTGATCTTTCCTACTTTATCGGATTTTGTATTTTTCTTTTCATAGAGATAAACATCATCTCTTTTTGATACAGCATATTTCTTTTCTACCTGAAAGAAACGAAAAGTCTGTTCTACTTTTGGTGACTCTATTTTCTGCTCTGTTTCCGTTTCTGTCTCAGTCTGATCGCTGCTTTCTGTCTCAGTTTCCGTTTCGATTTCAAACGGCATCTCTTCTATGGATACAAAACCTGCTTCTCGCTCTGTCGCTGCTTCGGTTTCCTGAGTTTCTGTCTCGGTTTCGGTTTCTGTTTCGGTTTCCGTCTGTCTCTCAGTTTCCGTTTCAGTTTCTGTCTCTGCCTCTGTCGCACTGTTGTCTTTTTGTGGTGCTGCATAGGCAGAAATGCCAACGGCTGAAGAAAGAAACAGGACGGCTGCTGCCGCTGCTATGTTTCGTCTATACATTTATTGCTATACTCTCTTTCTTGCTTTGATATATACTGCTGCCGAACCTGCCATCAGAAGAACCATAGCCGGGATATTGGTTGTATCGCCTGTCTTTGGTGCGTTCTGTGTTGTCGTCGTGGAACTCGAACCTGATGTCAGTGTGGAAGGCGATGCACTTGTTGATGCCGTTGTGGACGGTGTGGCGGTTGTAGAAGGTGTCTCCGTTTCCGTCTCTTCATCGTCATCCGGCTGTGCTACCATACTTGCTGTCTCCACTTCAGATGTCAGATTGGTCGATCCATTTCGTAATTCATCTACGGTCATGCTGATATTGAACTGCTGACCGGTTGTTGCATTGCCTGTCAGATTGAACCAGAGATCTACCAGAGTTCCTTTCAGCTTTTTCGGTGTTGTTGACGAAAATTCAATCACAATCTTACCTTCCGTTCCGGCACTGTCTGTCGGCTTGATAACTTTGATCGTCATACCTTCCAGTGCGTCGCTGTCCTCCGCATTGGAATCATCGTATTTCATCGCATTGGTATCATAGTTAATCGTTACTTTTCCATATGTAATCTCTTTTGTGCTGGATACGCTGTAAGTTGCTGAAATGCTCTCTTCTCCGCTGTATACCTCATCCGGCTCAAATTTGAATGTAACGTCCTTCTGTCCGGTTGTTGTTCCGGATGTCGAACTGCTTCCTGATGTGGAGCTGCCGGATGATCCATAAGCAGAGCTTCCTGAAGAAGAACTGCTTCCCGATGTTGAACTGCTTCCTGCCACACGGTTTGACGGTGTAGTGGAAGTCTGACTCTCTGCCTGAGTGGACGTCTGTGGCACTGCAAGGCTTTTGCCTGAACTTGATGTACTTGTCGTACGTGCCTGTCCTTTTGACGCAGATTTCTTTTCACTCTGGAGTTTAAGATAATCTGCATATTCTTTTTCCAGGTCGTATTTCTGGATTGCTTTTTTCAGTTCTTTCTCTGTGTCTGCTTTCAGAACGGTAACTGCCTTCACTTCCTTGCAGTCTGTAAACACCAGATTATTTTCCAGCTCACACTGGTTGAAGATCACAACCGTCTGTGGAACAAGCTCTGCTACCTCATAGACCATATCTTTCTGCATATCACTCAGTTCTACGGTTGGATATTTCTCGATTTCTGAATCTTTGTCTGTCTCGGATTCTGTCTCGGATTCTGTTTCTGTTTCCGTTGCTGTTTCACTTTCAGATTCTGTCATTTCTGACTGAGTTTCTGTTTCAAATTCAGTTGTATTCTCCGTCAGTGCCTCTGTCTCAAACTCTTCATCTGAAAATTGAAAAACAACCGCTGCCAGTTCCGGCACCTGATTTGCATCGATCTCTTCTTTTAATTCTTCGATCGTTACTTTTTTTACTTTTGCTTTTCCGGTTGTTTTATCTTCTTTTTCTCTTATATAAATAAAAGAATCTAATCCGTTTTCTTCCGGATCTTTCTCTTCTGTCTGCTCTGAAGCTGTCTCCTGTGTCTGCTCAGTATCCGCAGACTGTACAGTCCCTTCTTCTGCAGGCTGAAATCCAGCCTCTGTATTATCCCCTTCTGCTGCATATACTGTGACAGACATTGCAAGTAAAGCGGATGCTGTCAAAATGGTGCAAAGTTTATGCATTCTTTTTTTCATTTATTTCCTCCTCATGCCGCAATGCAATTTAGCACTGCGATGCTGCTCTGGTTACTTTTACCAAGCAACACGATTTTTATTCCTAATTTATAGTATATTTATCTAAATGTAAAAGTCAATGTAAAAATCTCCTCTGTTTTGTTTGAAAAGCATGTTTTACATTTTTTTCACAAAATGACCATATTTTTGAACTTTACGCAGTAATGTAATCAGACATAATGGAATGAGCACTCCGGCAATCACATAACTGATGTGCAGACCGTAATCTGAATGTGGAAATTTTCCAATTTTTTCAGCATCTGTAATGCCATACACTGACGAATAAATACGATCCACGATCTTAAATCCAAGAAAATGCAGTGCCATAATGTGAAAGCTTTCTTTTCCGACCAGTGAGAAAAATTTTTCTGTATATGGATTTTTGCCAAGTATTTTTGCAAGCCCAATACAGAAATAAATACCAAGCAAGGTCACCGGATAAAAAAGTACCGGATGTAAGATCTGATTGACCGAAAGTTCAATACTTCCCGGCATACGATTTAAAATTCCAAGAATCACGGCAGCACTTAAAATAGTTCCATACCAGGTAATCCCTTTGTCGAGTTTGTCCCATTTCTGTTTTGCAAAGTAACCAATGTACATAATCGGAACCGCCAGAATTGAAGTCTGTATCCAGTATTCCCAGGTCAGCTCCCGACTGTTTGCATATAATGCAACAGCAGCAAACAGAATACAGATGATCTTATGCCAATATTCCGGTTTTTTACTTTTTTCTGCTTTGCTGAATGCAATCGCAAACAATGCTGTTCCGATAAAAAACATTGGCAGAAACCAGCAGGCTCCCAGCAATTCTTCGGTGTATTTCATCAGCAGACTCTGTACGATGCAGGATACCATTTTGCTGATGCTGTAATGTTCGGTGCTGCTGATCATTTTGACCGACACCAGTGTGTTATGTAACAGCGTAAACACGGTATTATAAAGAAACAGCATACCGCCAAGCTTCAAAAGCCGCTTGCCGATATACTGTTCCGGGTGCTCATGGTATTCTCTTTTGTAAAAAAATCCCGCCACAAAAAAGAACACCATTAAATGATAACTGTATACAAATTCTCCCACACTGACGTTCAAGGCTGGTATCATGATTGAATAGCAGCAATGTCCCATCACAATAGAAATGATACCTATCGCCTTTACAATGTCCATTGTTGAATTTCTTTTTCCCTGCATTTTTCCTCTCCCTTAGCCTCTTGCTCCTCTGACAAAACGCTCCAAAACATCTGTGATAACTGTATTCTTCATCAGAATCAAAACAACTGCATAAACCAGTCCCGATACGATCACCGATACAAGAATCAGATAAATCTGATTTTCAATAACTTTTGCAGCCAGCATACAGCAGATCACAATCCCCACACAGCCAATGATCGTTGAGATCAGATTTCTTGCTGTGCAATTGATCTTTATGATTTTTCTTGACTCGTATGCGGATATTACACATACACATACTTCTGCGATAATCGTCGTAAAAGCCGCTGCACTTTCCTGATATCTTGGAATCAGGATAAAATTCAGTACAATATTTATCACTGCACTGAGGATTGTCGCAAACATAACAATTTTTTCTTTTTTATAAGATATCAGTACACAGTTTGCAAAAAAGTTTGCAAATACAGCAAACACCAACGCTATACTGAGCAGCTGCAGCGGCAGATAAGCCTCGCTGTAAGAAGCTCCGGCAAATTCTTCTACGATCGGTTTGCTCAGGCAGAACAGTCCAACCATTGCCGGACAACAGATTGCCACCATGTAATCGATCAGCTTTTTACCAAGCTGTAAGATCTTATCTTTTTCCTGTGTTCCGATATAAAATGCAAATCTTGGAATGACAACTGCCACAACTGCATTGAGCACCTGTTTTACAATTTTGTAAATTTTAGCTGCTGTTCCGTAAATTCCAACATGGTAATCATCCGTCAGCCATCCAAGGATTGTGGTGTCTGAGCTGATATAGATGGTCGCCGCGATCGTTGTCGAAAATACGATCATAATCGGTTTTAAATGTTTGAGCGGCGGTTTCTTTACCAGATGCAGCTGCACATATTTCCTTGCATGGAAAAACATGAACAGTCCGGAACCGCTGCTTGAGATCACAGAAATAATAACATACTTGTAAAGATCATCTGCACTGTGCACAAACAAAAGCATCAGGATAATGGACACAAACTGAAGAATAAAAGTGATCAGGGTAATATAACCAAAATCTTCATATATATTATAAATCCACACAACGCTCAGCGTTGCCAGCAGGATTTCCAGGCTGAGGATTCCGATCACGATATTATAGCTTTTGAGTTTGTCCACAAACATAACCGCCAGAAACAGTAAAATATATGATAAGATAGTCGCATACAGGTTGATGGAAAAAATCTCGCTTGCGAACTGATTCATTTTTTCCTGGTTTCCCCTGTATTTTGTTCCCTCTCTTACCGCATAGGTCGTGATGCCAAGTGCCGCAATCAACGAAAAATAGCTGATGATCGATACTGAAAAATCATATTTTCCAATCGCATTTACCTGAAGTACTCGTGTGATATACGGAAACGTGATCAGTGGAAATACCAGAGACAGCACCGTTTTCATAACATTAAGCACTGCGTTTAATTTGATTGATTTTTCTTTCATGTTCTCTGCTCCTTAACTGTTTTCCAGCGATTGTTTTCCAATTAAAAGAAAATATAACAACCAATATTGTTTTTTGTAAAACAATTCATATACTATCCAGCTTACTTTATTCTTTTTTCTGAGTGCATTTCTTTCTCTTTTCCCAGGTGCCAGTTCATTAAAAACTGCTCCTGCCCGAAATGCTTTCAAAAGTTCCATCCTTTCTTTAAACGGCATCTTTACTTTCTTAGGACTTACATAACGCACAATCGTATATATTTTTTTCGAAAGATCATCTACCCAGAACTGTGGCATTGTCTTTTCTATACCAGTTTGTTTGATCAATCTGCTTTTCTTCTCCATTCCTTTAAGCAGAGAAAGGATATTATTTAAATCGGTCTTGCCGCTGGTACTGTGTGCATATCTCATAACCCATACGTAATACATCTTTGGGTTCATTACAAGACTGGGGCTACACAAATACAGTCTTGTAATAAAATCAACATCTTCATAACCAAATTTCATGCTTTCATCAAACGTAAGATTATGCTTTTCCAGAAATTCCCTTTTATAAATTCCGGACCATACTGCTTCTCCTGCCAGAGATATATTATAATAATTTTTATTAAATTCTTCTCTGCTATATGCACCTGCATCAAAAGCAGTTATTTCCTCCGTAACCACTTTTCCGTCTCGAACAGTCTGATATTTTCTTGAATACCGTACAACATCCGCATTATGTTTCTTCGCAAGCTCGTAATTATCTTTCAAAAGACCCGGAAGATACATATCATCATTATCACAAAATGCAATATACTCCCCTTTTGCCAGTTTTAGAGCACAATTTCTTGCCGAACAGATACCTCCATTTTGTTTATGGATTACTTTTACCCTTTTATCTTTCTGTGCCAGTTCATCACATATCTTTCCGCTTCTGTCTTTCGAGCCATCATCTACCAGTATCAATTCAAACTCTTCAAACGATTGATTTAAAATGCTTGCCGCTGTATCAGGCAAATATTCTTCAGAATTGTATACAGGAACAATCACACTGATTTTCACATCTGACATTAATTTGCATCCTCCAATTCTATCCATGCATCAAAATCATGGAATACTCTTTTGTCTTCTGGCGGCAATTTCATATAATCTCCATATAACTGGCTCAGATAAAAATCCCAGCATTTAGGTCCCGGAAATTTATGTCCTTCAAATTCTACTTCTACATACTCCAGAAATTCTTTCCTTGGCATTTTTTCCTGTGGACCATATCCCCATAAAATAATCCCCGCATATGGGGACTTTCTTACCGGATATTCTTTTGAAATCTTATTCATTTTATTACAGATCTTTTTTGTATTCAAATGCCTGCAGATTGGAATCAAAAATCTTTTTGCCAAAGCAGCATACCATGTAGTTCCTTTTCCCATTTCACTGTATGCTGTCATTAACATCATTTTATAAAAAATAACTTTTTTATATTTTTTATCTACAATCTTCTGGTCTTCCGGCATACCATCAATTGGAAAAATATCAATCCAGACACCTGTTGTATACTCTTTATCCAGATACTTTTCTTTTAAAACAGTTTTTGTGTTGATCATTTTTATAAAGGGATAAATCGATTTTCCGGATTTCCAGGAAACCAACTTTTCTACCTGATCGGACGCCTGCGTTTTTTCAAGTTTCAAAAGCTTTTCAAAATCATCTCTTGGCATCATAACATCGATATCATCATCCCACGGAATAAATCCTTTATGGCGAATGGCACCTAATAAAGTTCCTCCACACAGGCTGTACTGTAAATCATGTTTTTTACACAGCTCATCAAACTTCAACAGTAATTGCAATTCTATTTTTTTCACTTCATCCGAATTTAATTTTTTACGCTTCACTGCTTTATTCCTTTCACTCTCATATCTTGCTTATCAACAAAAATACTGCTTTATCTGCTCCAATTCTTCTCAGCCTTAAAATCAGCCACGTTGCATACCTTTTCTTAAACGGCTCGGATTTTAAATATTTTAATTTTATATACTTGTTTTTACAGATATTTTTATCTATCCTGTTCAGCAGTTTATTGTACCCGGCATACAGTTCCTTCATTTTTTCAATGCCGCATCCATGACCATTATAAAGCACATTTGCTGTCAGACCGGACACCAGACAGTAATAAAACAGATCCTTCTTTGCCTCATCGCAGCTCGTTGTTTTATAAAGATTATATACTGTCTGGAAATATTCCCGGACAATCCCTGTTTTGTCTCGTTTTGCATTTCTTGTGATGGACTGTGTATTCAGATAATAATAATATCCGCAATAATCAATAACCTCTATCTGAGGATCGCATACCAATATCCTGTATAGAAATCCTTCATCTTCATAACGTCTGACTCCACAAAAAGAGATCTGATTTTGTTTTAAAAATTCTTTTTTATAAATTTTGGTCCAGGCACTTACATTCATCCAGACAAAATTTTCATCTTTCAGATCAACCGGAACGTCTTTTAATTTTCCATTCGCATCTCTGACGTATCCGCCCATTACCATATCTGCATCTTTCTTCATCGCTGCATGCATATATGTTTCAAGGAAATCTTTTTTAATATAATCATCACTGTCTATAAATGAAATATAATCTCCTGTTGCAACTTCGATCCCTCTGTCTCTTGCTGCTCCCAGTCCTCCATTTTCTTTGCCATATAGTATCTGGATTTTCTGAGGATATTTCTTTTGCATCCGTTCTACAATAGTCATGCTATTATCCTGTCCACAGTCATCCACACATAATATTTCAAAATTCTGATATGTCTGTTTCAGTATACTTTCCAAACATCTTTTTATATATTTTTCTACGTTATAGATTGGGACAATCACGGATACTTTTTTCATGCTTCCTCCTGTTTTCCTTTGCTGCTTTTTTTCTCAGTCTTTTTATTCTCATCCAAAGCGATTTTCTGAACCAGCTCCTGCTGCTTGTACTGAAGCTGTGAAACCTCGATCGTCATATTAAAAAGTTTGATCAGAAGTATAAAAATCACAAAAAGAAAAACCATATTTGCCGGTGACTGGATTCCGAGTATCTGTGCCAGTACAAACATCGGCTGCGGAAATACTGCCACTAAAATCAACAATATTGAAAAAACAATCCAAAATATAGAATATTCTATCTGAAGTTTTGATTTACGAACTCTTTTCAAAATATTGAGCATACTCAGCATGGATATAACTACCAGAATAATTCTTAAATAGATTGACATAATAACTCCTCTCTCAATCTTCTGTTTTCCGTTTTCTGAAGTTCTGTATAAACAAGATCGACAGCATCATTCTAAGCATATAAAGGATCGATCTCGTCAGATTCAGATAACTTTCTCCTGCTGTTCTTTCATCCATCTTTACCTGAACATCTTTTACAGAAGCTCCCTGTTTGATCATGAATGAAATCGTGTCCGGTTCCGGTCCGTAATTGATGTTCGATGCAAATTCGTGAATAATTTTCTTGCTGTACATACGCATTCCGGAAGTCGGGTCTGTCAGGACTTTTCCGGTAGAAAATTTAATCGCTTTCTCAATCATACGGTTTCCTAACATTCTCATGGAGAACGGCTTCTTCTCTGTCACAAAGCGGGAACCGATCACGATATCATATCCATTTTCGATTTCTTTCAGAAGATCTGCTATATACTCCGGTCTGTGCTGGCCGTCCGCATCAAACTGGATCGCACAGGCGTAGTCTTCCCGATCTGCATATTTCAGTCCGGTCTGAAAAGCTCCTGCAAGTCCAAGATTAACCGGCAGATCGATAATATTATAACCTTCCTGATGGCAGATTTCCGAAGTATGATCCGCAGAGCCATCATTTACAACCACATAATCATACTGCGGGTAATGATCTCTTAAATTGGATACTACTCTTTTAATATTTAACTCTTCATTGTATGCCGGAATGATCACCAATACTCTCATTTCTTCGCCCTCTGTTGTATGTTATTTGATTTCTCACTTAAACGATAAACCCTGACCAGTGGTTTTGCAACCCATGCCGGCCAGAACTTTCGAAACATTTCGTAGTCCTCTCTCCAGCGGATATCTCCATGTATGATTTCGGTTGTCGTCGATTTTTCATGGATACGATGATACATACCAGTCATTGGTATGTAGCAGAAAGAACCTTCTTTTCTGGACTGCTTTTCCAGCATCATCCAGTCCACATTACTTGAGAACCTGACTTCAAACGGATCTCCCTCGAACTTGTCTCTGACATAAGTTGTCGCCGGACAGCAGACCGGATTTCCGAATCTCAGTGAAAAGCGTTTAAAGAATTTTACATTCTGAAATGCCCTTGCCCGTATCGGCAGCAGCAATATACGTTTGATCGTCAGCAATGTTGATTTCCGGACTTTTTGTCCATCCCTTAATTCTCCGTAATCGGTAAAAGCAATAATCGGATCTTTTGCCTTTTTCAGACCTTTCATAACCATCTTCAGATAATCCGGCTCATAAGTATCATCCTGATGAGCAATCGTTACATAGTCTGTTTTTGCCTGTCTGTATGCAAAATTCCAGTCCTGCGCGATCCCGCTGTCACCCGTATTGATGTACAGCGGAATCTCATATTTCTCTGCCAGGCTCTGTATCCATTCGTTCGGCGTTGAAGTAGCCATGATGATATTACTTTTGACCGTCTGGTTTTTTAAAGAAAGGATACTTTCTTCCAGATAAGGACTTTCTTTGTATGCACAAATTACAAACGTATGATTTTTCATTCTATTCCCCTATATTAATCTTCCCTGCAGCAGTAATTCCCATACAGCTGCGATCTGCAGTATATTGGCAACGATAAACGAAAGTTTTGCCAAGCTGTATTCTTTGATTTCCACTTTGATTTTAGAATTTGAAAGGAGCAATGCTCCAAGATAAATAACCGGCAGATAATATCTCGTCTGTACGCCTGCGATCTGCTGCTCACCTACCGGCGTAAAACTTAAATACATTGCAAGCCATATCAGCATGATGGTAACGATAAAAATAAGCCATGCATATACTTTTCCGAAAATATGGAATTTGGCTATTCTCTCACTGCCTTCTTCCTTCTGGAATACCAGCAATGTCATCATCGGCAATAACAAAATGCTCCACTTATCTGCTAAAGTTCCATGTGATGCAAAATTCAAGAACATCAGATTTCCGAAAAAGTAATTGTCTGCCTCTGCCCGTCCAAGGTTTCTGAAATTATCAAGCTGAAATACACCGCCTACCATCAGCTTCACACTGCTCCACGGATGTTTGATCATGGATATAAGCTGACGAACTGCACTGGTATCACCGCCTCTTGAATCTCCTCCATAGGAAAGATTACCGGAAACCGTATTGGATATGATCGGAAGTACAAAGGTTGCCATAACAACGAAAAACAGCATTCCCATTCCGATAAACACAAGTAATTTTTCTTTTTTGCTTTTTTTATAAAACTGCGGTAATAAAAGCATCAACAGTACCAATGGAATGTACACTGCCTTGGATAAGCATCCAACGGTAAACAGGAAAATGGCCATAAGCACGGAAGGCGTATGGTATCTGTTTCCGCCAAAGAAAGTCTCTCTTGCCCATAACACACATCCCAGCGTAATAAAGGAAAACACAACGCTGTCATAGGTATAAGAAGATGCCAGAAACAATGGTGTCGGAAGCATTGCTATAAATGCCAGTAAAATTTTCCGGCTCTTTGCAAGTCGAATTGCCCAGAACATAACAAAAATATACATCAGGAGATTTCCAAGTTTTCCAAATGCAAACAGTGCCGAAAACGGCAGCTTCAGACATTTTCCGATAAAAAGAAAGACTGCCATTGGAATATATGCAAGTTTATCATAAGAAATCAGAACCGTCTCTTTTTTCTCTTTCATTACGATCTCTGCATTGCGCTTGTCCATATAATTTCTTAAAAGCTCGTTTTCTTCTTTTGTATTACATTTTATATTAACTCTGTTTACGATATCCAGTTCTGCTTCTGTCCACGCTACATTTCGCCCGCTGGCAATTTTGTAGGCATCTCGGAAATGGATCTGTTCATCCCAGGAGTTGCATGCCGGCTGTGCCGCTGCAATGATCAACAGACCAAAGCTCAACGCAAACACTGCAAAATACCACTCTGTTTTTCTGATAAATTCCTTTTCAAAGAAAGTACAATAAACCATCGCACCAATCAGCAATACAAAAAAGTAACGATACAGATTGATGTCTGCTTTGTTTGATAACGATACTTTATCTAATTCTGTTCCTTTCTCTTTCGGCATGGTCAGCTTAAGGTAAGTGATTTTTTTATTAATGCCGGTAGAATATTTTTCCAGGTATTTATCTGCATAATCCCAGTACTGATTTTCTTCTTCTTTACCAAAATTATTGATTTCTTTCGTTTCTATTTTATAAGACGCTTCATCATCGAATTGTCCTTCTATGCCAACATTATGAACATAAATACCTTTTTTATTTGAATAAACAATCTGATATTCTTCCTTACCTGCACTTTCGCTGATATACATATGGTCGGTAATATCAAGATCATACGCATGTCTCCACTCGGTTCGGTTTGCAAAAATCTCTACCAGTACTGCCAGCAGAATCACAACAATCGCAGCTATCAGTCTCTTATGTTTCTTAATATTATTCATGTTCTTTCTCCTTCTCATTCATACATATGATCAGGCTAAAGACAAAACTCATAGCCAGTAAAAATGCACAGGCCCATATATATGGTCGTTCTGGTTCTAAAGTTTCTACAATATAAAGAATCCCATTATAATTCTGATAATTTGCATTGGTATAATCCAGAAAGTATTCATCTGCCTTATTACCATATAAAGAAATCCTTGTCTGCGGCGAAATTCCATTTCCTTTGATCTCCAGCGTATAATCGCCATTACATACTTCACCGTTTCCAAGAATCAGTTCTTTTGGTTTGATTTCATTCTTATTGATAAGAGCAAACAGCTCTTTCACTGAAACTGTCTGTTTTGAAATAGTCTCTCCTTCGTGTTTCAATGAACATACAATCTCTCCGTCGGTATCTTCCCCCGATGCATAAAAAAAGAGAGCTATGCCATATAATTTTTCATCATACAATGAAAACCGGATCTCAGCTGTTCTGCTGTTCGTGACAGCTCCAAGCTTTGGTATGGTATTTAAACTCTTGTATCGTTCTATGTCCGTATTGGTGTAGGCCGCATTCTTTCGGTCAACGGTAAAAACTACAGACCATAAAAGTGCCAGTACAAGAAATACATTTACTCCAAGCATGACAGCTTTTCGCTTTTTGCCCATAAACATCCTCTTTCTCCTTTAATCTCTGGTTATTGATTATAACAAACAATACTGTTAAAAACAAGACCCGAAAAACTACGCAGCAGTAATACACAGTCTCCCATAATTGATTTAATAATACAAATGTGAGTGAATTGTGATTCTGATAAAATCATAAGTATCATTTGACTGATTTCCTTTTTATTAGTACAATATTCAAAAGAAGGGAGCGATCTATTATGTTAAAAAAAGCGATTGTCTGCCTGCTGGTTTTTGCCGGGATATGCTCATTTCATACCAGTGCCGCAGACAGTAAAAACGAACAATTCGTAAATGTAAATGTTTTCAATAAAGTATATTATGGAACAGTCACAACAAACGCCGATTCGGAGGATGCCGTTTTCACTCCGGTCAGTAAATCCACTGATTTTCTTCAGATAGAAGGAACATGGAAGAAAAATTCTTTTTCCGGTGACTGTACGATTTCTTACAAGGATGGACATGAATTATACGTGGACTATAAAAAAGGACTGATTTCCGGAGAAACAACTTCTGAAAATGCAGATGGGAGCTTTTTAAAATATACCTGCTCTGACGGCAAACCTGTAAAAAAAATCAATTCCTATTCCTCTGCATCCAAACTTATCAATGTAGACTGGTTTTATTTATGTACTCCAATTTCCGAGTGGAAGAAAAACGCCGAACATGTTTCTTATAATAATTTAGTAGAAGATCCGTACAATTACGTTGACCATCCTGTTGAAATTCAAGGTGAAGTTCAAGAAGTTTATGAAAGCAAAAAATATGCCTACATTAAAATCAAAGATGTTGCTGGAAATCCTTATTTATTCCGGGCTGTTACATTGAAAACGGATAAATACGCCACTCCTTGTCTCCCTAATCTCTCTGTGGGAGATTCCGTAACCATCTGTGGTGTCTACAATGGCTTGTCCGAGATTTCGGACAGCTCCACGGTTTTATATCACCGCTCTCTTGGATATAAAAAATCTTTTGATTCTTTTAAAGACTGGATTATTTCTGAAGAATCCATGAAAGAATACAGTGATCTGGTTTCTCTTCCAGATGAAGAATCTCTGGATAACATTCCGGAATTTACCACGATTTATGGAGATATTGAAAATGATGACAACGTTGCTGATCCGATGCATCTGACGAAAGATTACAGCGAACTCTGTAAATATCCCCTTTACTATGTTGACACAAAAGTTTCCATTACCGGAAAAATTGTATATGAAAATGCCGATACGGATTCAAACAGCCTTGTTATGCTGATCTCCGAAGAAGGTACCGGACATATCTACGCATTGTCCATGAAAATGAAAGACTATGTTTCCTATCTGAATAAGAAGATCACCTGCTCCGGAACTTTTAATGGAAATAACAAGATCCCTTACTGTAATCCGAACAGTCTTTCTGTCGGATATGCTTTGTTCCCAAATATCACCGTTGACACTATAAATGAATAGCATAAAAAGGAAAAGAGGAGACAGCTGCTTTTAACTGTTTCCTCTTTTGTTATGATCAGATATTTTGATTCTTCATGCTCGCAATCAGTCTTCGATAGGATTCTTCCAGATCTGTTTCCGGCTGCCATCCAAGTGCCATCAATCTGGTGGCAGCCAGATGCATTTTTGTATCACTGGCATATCCAAATTTATTTTCCTTTGGAATATCAAATACAACTTCTATCGGCTTTTCTGCAATCTTCTCTGCAACAAATTTTTCCATATCTGCAATCGTAATATGCGATTTCTCATTCACCACATTATAGGCCTGCATATTTTCACCTTTAACCAGAATGGTCAGCAATGCCCGTACTGCATCCGCCGTATAGCAATAATTTCCTTCGGATTTTCCTTCTGTATGAAGTACAATATCACTGCCCTTCATGGCACTTCTTGCAAACTGTGCAAAAACACGGTTTTCTCCCGGCAATACTCCGGCACCATCTGATCATCCTGTAAATTTAATGCCCCATACATCTCCATCGAAGAAACATAAACCATGCTTCTGACCTGTTTTTCCTTTTCAAGTTCCAGAAGATTCTCCGTTCCGTTAAGGGATGTCCGAATCACGTCCACCGGTCTGCTGATCATAACCTTTGAAGTTGTAATACTCGCACAGTGGATGATATGATCAATCTTATCATCCACTTCAACCGGCATCGTAATATCTCCGATCACCAACTTTAAATCCTCTCTCTTTAACAGATCACCAAAAAGTCTTTCTGCCTTTTCCTGATTACGCACAAGTGCCAGGATTTTGATACCTGTCTCTTTTCTTCGATTACAACACTGTAATGCTTTTACCAGCAGAGAACCGATCAGCCCGGTCGCTCCCGTTACCAGAACTGTCTTGCCCTTCAGCTCTTCCAATGGAATATCACTCTCTGAAATACGATCCAGGTCTTCCTGTAAAATAGAATCGTCTGCACTTTCCTGTAAAATTTTATGATTCATTTTGCATCTCCTTGTCTGTTACTGTAGCCGCCTTACTGTTCTTTTTTAGAATTGTATATGTAAAATGTAAATAACATCCTGCATAAATAATTACTATATACTTGTCAAGTCCCCCATTTGAAAACAGATAATTTCCATAAGTAAATAAACTAAATAATATTGCCACCGAAGAATATTTTAAATAGTCTTTATTGATGCAAGTAAGTATAACCAAAAGTATTTCCAACGGATATGCATATCTTTCATGCATTGCCGGTAAAAACAATACACAAGTCCAGATAAACCAGCTCGCAATACATACAAAATTTTCAGGACGACTACAATCTAACTTTCTTTTCATAATAATATACAATCCCATGCCACATATGCTTGCCGCCATAACGATTGCTGCCGTTTTCAGCCATTCATAATCATTTCCTACAAACATCCAAAAACTCGGAAAATTCACATGCATATACTGGAATGTACCTGTCTGATTCGCATAAATTCTAAACGGATCAAGTAAGCTCCGTCCCTGGACAAAAGCACATATTCCAGATATCCAGAAGGTGAACACGGTAATAAGAAGTTCAAATATGCTAAATTGTTTTTTATAAATATAGAAACATATAATAAATGGAAAAATAAATATTGTCTGCATTTTAAACGCAAATGCAATACCTAAAAAAACAAATGCACTGTGATATTTTCCCTTATACAAATACAGTAATGTAAGAATGATAAACGTCGTATAAATAGAATCGCATTGTCCCCAGTAAGCAGAATTAAGAATAACGGTCGGCAACATGATCACTACTGCAAACGTAACAAAAAATACTTTATCGTTTTTTTCTTTTTTGCTCAATTCGCATGCAAATATAGCTGCTGATATTGCCATGCAAAAATCAAAGAAAATCGATAATATTTTATAGTAATAAATGCTCTTGTCTCCTATATATGTAAATAACGCTACTATTGTCTGATATAATATATTGTAATCTCCAACCTGATTTTTTAAACTATGGATGCCTCCGTTATCCGCTATTTTTTGAAACCATCCCAGAAAAAACCATGTCATGTCACCGGAAACAAAATCTCTTCCCGCATAACGTACAACAATTGCCAGACCTGTAATTGCCAGCATAAATAATATATTAACATTTCGTTCCACAAATTCTACAATTTTTCTTTCTATTTTGAACATTTCTTTTCCTCCGCCTTTTCATTTGTCTCCCATGTGCGTTCACTGATAATGTATCGAGGTCTTGCTTTTACCTCCATATAAATTTTTCCGATGTATTCTCCTAATACCCCAAGACAAATCAGCTGTATTCCTCCCATAAAGCATACGATACATACCGTACTGGACCATCCGGCTACGGTTCTTCCTAAAATTGTTGCAACAACCGCCCAGATAATTCCTATAAAACTTAAGGCAGAAACTCCAAGTCCAAACCCTGCAATCAAGCGAATCGGTTTTACACTCAAACTTGTAATTCCATCAAACGCCAGTGCAAGCATTTTTGAAATCGGATAATGAGATTCTCCGGCAAGTCTTTCGTGCCTTTCATAATAAACGCTCGTACTTTTAAATCCTACCAGTGGAATCATACCCCGCAAGAATAGATTGACTTCTTTAAAATTTGCAAATTCCTTTAATACTCTGGCTGAAACCAGTCGATAATCTGCATGATTGTACACAATCTCTCCCCCAAGTTTATTTAATAGCTTATAAAAAGTCTGAGCCGTAAATCTCTTAAAAAATGTATCTGTATCACGATTGCTTCTTACACCATATACGATTTCGCAGCCCTCATGATAACGATCCACCATCGCTTCCATAGCAGCTATATCATCTTGTCCGTCACAATCAATTGAAATAGTAATGTCCGCAACATCCTTTGCTTCCATCATTCCTGCCAGAACAGCATTTTGATGTCCTCTGTTTCGGCTCTGACAAATCCCGATGAAATGTTCGTCTTTCTCTGAAAGTTCCTTAATCAAATCCCATGTTTTATCCTTACTTCCATCATTGACAAATAAAATTCTGCTGTTTTCACTTATTTTATCTTTTGTTATCAATAAATTCAGCTCTTCCAGAAACATTTCTGATGTAATAGGAAGCACTTTTTCTTCATTGTAACAAGGTATTATCATATATAATCTTGGTTTCATTTTTTCCTCCTCAATATTTATGATCATTTTTAACTCAATTTATTACTCAATTTCTCTATTCCACTTGCTGCTAAAATACAAAACACCGGAGCGTATGTATATAAATATCTGGCTCTCGCTTCGAAAAGCACTTCAAATAAGGTCAGTCCTACAATAGAAAGCATCAGTACTATAACTTCCTGCCGATTTTCTTTCCCCAATCCCGAAACAGCAACCGCACCCATTACAAAAACCCAGATAATCTGCTTTACTGTCACAAAAATATCATAATATTTTCCATCTGTATAATATATATTTCTTAGAAAGGCAGATATACGATTGTTAGGCTGTGGAAAAACAGTCATAAAAAAGTTTCCTTCTCCGCCCCATGCATAAGTGCCATCATTGTATACTGTAAGCATCTTTTTTGCTAAAAACCGAGAATATCCTGCTGCTCCCATATCTTTTATTCTTTCAAATGCTCTTTGTATATTTGCTTTTTTTCTTTCCTGTGGTGTTGCAAAAGATTTTGAATATGTCACATCATCCTCTGAATAAACACCTCCCCCTTCTTCATTATTTCCCATCATCAGAAAATGGGACATTCCAAATGTCTGGCTTGAATCCAGAACAATTTTACTTCTTTCACAAATCATGTTAACACTTGCTTTTATCGTTATTAGTGAAAGAATAAAACATCCTGCCAAAATTACAATCTGAAGAAGTTTTTTCTTGTCTTTTAAATAGCTGAAGAACCGGATGATAAACAATGCTATCAACATAATAAAACATTGTGGCTTGATATTATATCCAATGCAGCCTACAATCACCGCAATAATCTTTGAAATCCAATCCATTTTTTCCGTTTTATTTGGTTTCATAAACAAATAAAAGGTCAGTACTGGAAAAATCAATCCTAATGAATCTGAATAAAAAATTACATTCCACGGAGATAGTCCAAAATTCAAAACAGCTAATATAAAGGCAGCAAATGCAATTTTTTTCTTAAAAATAAGATTTGCACTTTTATATGTCAAATAGCACGCAGCAACGTTTATCATGGAATTAAGAACAGCAAAAACCATTAACTGTACAATTTCATTCTCATTGGCAAATAAATTACTGAAAGAAATAATAGCTGACTCTATAAACAACAACAGTAAATTATTGGGGTACATAGAAAATGAATATCTTTTAACAACATCTGCCCTATTTCCGCTTACAAATATTTTTGCACTGTTATAAATTGCTCCCGCATCCCATCCAGGTTCAAAAACTATATTATATGCAATAAAAATTTGAATAACAAACAATACTATTAAAGAAATTTTTACAACTAAATCATAGTTCCATGTTCTGGCTTCTTTTTGCTTTCTATTTTCTTTATATCTCCAGCAATATATAACCAACCCAACTAAAATGAATCCCACTAAAATTACAATATTGGGAACCAAAAATCCCTTTTTCATTCTATAGCTGCACCATTGTCCAAATAATATCAACAAAAATATTATTCCAACTATAAGTGCATACAATTTTTGCGTTGCCTGATAAGTAAACTTTTTCACTTTTTCTCCTCCGATTTTATTATATTTCTTTTGTATTATACCTTACTTTTTTTGCTTTTTAAAGCTCACAGTTTATAAATTATTTTTACTCCATTATCCTTTTCATTTTTGAAAAGTTTTTTCTGCTCTTTTTGATATTTCCAATTTTCTTCCAAAAGTATTCAAAAAGATTTACAAGCATCACTTATTCATTTATAATAAGCACAAACAATTTTTATTTCATTTTTTAATCTGACTTTCATTGCCGTTCGGCAGGAAAATCCAACAAAATCAAATACCTGCACAGGCGGCTTGAAGAAACTGTATTTTTATCTGTCTCATAAGAAAAATTTTTATATTCAAGTTGTTCTGTGTCAGGTGAACTCACTTATCACTTAACAAAAGAAAAGGAGCAGCCTATGGGACAAACGGATATTACAGAAAAAATCCTGGAAGATTATAATGATGTATTTGCAGATATTATAAACGGACTGATTTTCAACGGAGAACAGCGAATCTTACCGGAATCTCTGGAAAATACTCAGGTTCATTCTCAATATAAAGCAGAGGATGGAAAAGTTCATGAACTGGAGAGGGATGTTGCAAAATACTGGAAAGACAAAAAAGTAGAGCTTGCAATCTGTGGAATTGAAAATCAAAGCATTGTAGAAAAAAATATGCCATTCCGTATTATAGGTTATGATGGTGCTTCATATCGCAGTCAGTTATTAGAAGAACGTAAAGAAATCCTGCCAGTTATGACAATTGTATTGTACTTTGGTACAAACCGTCACTGGTATGGCAAAAAGAATATCAAAGGATTGATGAAAATTCCAGAAGAACTGAACGATTATATCAATGATTATGAAATGAAAGTATTTGAAATTGCATGGCTCACAGAAGCAGAGATTGACCGCTTCCACAGTGATTTTAAAATCGTAGCAAATTTCTTTGTTCAGAAAAGAAAAAATAAAAACTATATCCCGGATGATCCGACAGAAATTCGCCATGTGGATGAAGTACTGAAACTTCTTCAGGTCATGACCGGTGATGAACGTTATCTGACAATATTTCAGGAAAAGAAAGGGGTTCGAAGTATGTGTGACGTAGCAGAAAGACTTGAAAAAATGGGCATTGAAAAAGGCTTGAAGCAAGGTATTGGAGAAGGAATTAAGCAGGGAATTGAGCAGGGAATTGAGCAGGGAATTGAACTCGGTAAAACTGCCGGTATCCACGCTGAAAAAGTTCGCGTATATAAACGCCTTATCGAAAAGGGATTTTCAGAAAAAGAAGCACGTGAAATCGCCGAACTTCCAGAAACACTGAATGTATAATTTTTATCTCATATATTAAAAGAGCTGCCACTCCGGTGTTTTTTCACCTTTGTGGCAACTCTTTTAGACTACTCTTTTATTTCAGAATTGATACTCTCGATTCTGGTTTATTTTGTAATCTTTACGCTGTTTTTCTGACCTTTTTTACTCAGAAGTTTCTTGTAGCTGTTTAATTTCTTAGCCGGAACTTTAATCTTGCAGTTCTTATGGATTCCCTTGAATGCATTCTTTCCAACGCTCTTCAGAGATTTGGATTTGATTGTAATAGTCTTCAGATTTTTAGCTCCGCTGAATGCATTTGCACCGATCTTTGTTACCTGACTTCCGATGACAACTTTCTTCAGTTTTCTGTTATTCTTAAATGCATTCTTTTCAATTCCAACAACTTTGTATCTTCCGTTTGCCAGTTTTACGCTCTTTGGTACGTTAAAGCTTGTATTGTTGGTTTTACGCGGTTTTACCAGAACTACTGTCTTTTTCTTTGCGTTTGTTACGCGATAGATACCTTTTCCTACCTTCGCTTCTGTTCCAACAGTTGGATTTTTAGAATCGGTTGAAGGAGTTTCCGGCTTTTTATCCGTTGACGGTGTCTCTGGCTGTTTATCGGTTGACGGTGTTTCTGACTCAGGTGCTTTTTTCTGAAGTTTAGCTGCTGCTGCCTGCAGATTTTCAAGTACCTTCTCTAAGTCTGCTTTCGTTGCCTTTTCATCTTTTGCTGCGTTTGTAGCTGCTTCCAGAGCTTTCTTATACTCTTTCCAAGATTCTGGTGTATAATCACTTTCCTTCTTGTCTTTTAAAGCAGTAAGTTCATCATTGATTTTTGTAATCAGTTCATCAATAACCTGCTGTTCGATAAATACCGTAACCTCACAGGAAGCACTGTGCTTTCCATCTTTAGTGGTTACTGTAATCACAGCGGTTCCGTTTGCAACTGCCTTTACATTTCCTTTTTCATCTACTGTAGCTACTTTGCTATCCGAAGTCGTAAATGTTACATTCTGGTTTGCACTATCCTCCGGATTTACTTTTACGTAGATTCTTTCTGTCTGATCTTTTTTGCTCAGGCTCATTTTCTGTTTATTGATCTGAATGCCTGTTGCTTCTTTACTTTCTTTTGAGAATACGAATTTATCAATTCTTGGTCCTTCTTTTTCTGTTCCTTCAAAAACTAAAGTGCCATGACCTTTTTTTGTTACATTAATGGTAAATTCTGCAGTATGTACCTGTGTTGCACCGGCTTCTCCATATACATCCAGACTTCCACTCTCTACATTAGTACCCTTCCATGAAAATACATTTGGATTTCCGCCTACCTCTGTACGTCCACTCTGATAAGTAGCCTTCACTTTATACTGTCCTGCTGCCGGAGCATAGAAGTTCATGGAAATAGTATCTCCATTCATAAACCAGTCGACCACTTTTCCGCCACTTGCTTCAGATCGTTCCACTACATGTACATGGTTGGTAGAATCTCCATTTAACGGCTTCAGTGTAAAGTCCTCTGCCTCTACTTCTGTTTCTTCTCCTGCTGTTGGAAGAACCATTCCTGTGCTGCCTGTTGAAACAAGTTCATTCTTAGCTTTTACAAGTGTATTCAGGGCCGTTTTCTTCTGTTCATCCGTTGCCTTTTCATCGAATAACAGATCCTTCAATGTGGAAACTGCACTCTGGAATGCATTTGCACTTGTTGCTTCATAGTCTGCAAGATTGATTTCTTCTGCTCTTTCCATTATTTTATCTACATTTGGATGATACAATGTTACATGTGTATAACTGTCTGTATCGAAAGATGCTTCTGAATTTTCTGCCTGCATCAATGTGAAATAAAAGTCTTTTCCATCAGCACTTCTGTCATTCTCCAGTCCTGTCAGAGTAATTGTCTTTGATGTTTCTCCATCTTCAAACGTTACGGTTCCTGTCAGGTTGATATAGTTTACTCCTTGTTCTGCCCCTGCTGACTGTGTTGAATATCCAACAGTAACTTTTCCATGTGAACCTGCAGTACGTGTAATTTCAACATCATATGTTCCGCCATACAGCAAATCACATTCTTTTTGTTTCATACTGAAGATACCGGAACCATCTGCATACCAGATCTTACTGATACCAAGTGCCTGTGAAGTTCCCACAAGTTTGATGGTATGCTCTCCATATGCAAGTTCTTTCGTCGTATACAGCAGGGCTCCCATTTTTCTTGAAGCCTGTTTTGTACTTACCGTATCAACTTTTGTTCCATCAATGTAAACGTCCATGTTTCCATGATTTGGATCAGCTGTTCCAATAACCCATGCTTTTGTTCCTGTAAATTTAAAGCTGGCTGTTACACCTGCATTTCCCCATGCAGAACCCTGTGCTGCACCATCTTCATCTGCTTCGAATGTCCAGTTACCTTCTCTTGTTGCCTTACTGATTCCTATCTTTTTCAGGTTAGTCGGAAGTACCGTACTTCCTGATGATTCTACTTCGAATCCTTTTGCTGCTTTGTATACGCCTACATTACAGATCTTCGGTGTTGCTTTTGCCCCTGTGATATTGATACGTACTGCGGTTCCTTCTACTGCTTCACTGCGGCACAGACGCTTTGCAGAAATCGTAGCTCCTTTTCCGAAATCATGCCATCTTCCTGTTACGTCTTTATATTCTACTGTGAAAGAAGAAATCGTCTGTCCTTTCTGGATATATTCCTCGATAGAAACAACATCGAATTTCTTAATACCATTCAGATTAATCTCCAGACTTCCTGTTGTCTTACCATCTTCCGGTGCCCAGTATGTTTCATCATATGTCTGACCTTCCGGAATCGTATCAATTACTTTACTTGCCGAAAATTCTTTGGAATTTCCCCATACAGAAGTTGCACTTGCTGTTACACCTTCTTCTTTGGTAAAGTCCTCATCAAAGGTTTCCTGAATGTTGCTTCCAAACTCTTTAAAACGGTTTAACTGTGTTTCTCCTACCTTACCCTCTTTATTTGGAGACAGATTCATAAGTAAAGTTGCACCTCGTCCCACGGTACGGAAATAAATATCTGCAAGATCTTTTTCTGATTTTGTCGTACTGTCTCCTGCTGAATCTCTCCAGAACCATCCTGCCAACATTTTCGTGTCAACTTCCGGTACAGACCACTGTACACCTTCGCTCACACCAATATAAGCTCCATCGGATTTTGGTAATTCCTCATAGTCTTCACCAATATTGATCTTTGCCCATGTTTCATTAGATGCCCAGCCTGATTCGTTTCCAATCCAGTGGATACCACCCGTTCCTGCCAGTGCTTTATCTTCAGCACCGTTCTTACCATTTACCGCTTTACCTGTTCCAAATACCTGACAGTGCGGATTATTCTCTCTGATAGCACCCAGGATTGCTTTCCAGTCGTATGTCTGTCTATTACTTGCACTTCCCTGTGCTCCATCCATCCACCATTCTACAAAACGGTCAGAACGGCGTTTTGGATTATTATTGCCATATTTATAGCTTCCATCTGCTTTTTTTGCCTGACAGATTTCATTGATCCATGCTACATACAGTTTATTGTAATCCGTGAAAGTTCCTTTCTCACTTCCTTTATTATGGTTGTTTTTCTTATTGTTGTTATCGCCGAAACATCCATATTTATCTTCATAGATATCCCATGGTGAAAGATAACAGCCCATATCCAGATTATACTTGGTACATGCATCTGAGATTTCTTCCAGAATATCTCCTTTGCCGTTTTTATAGTTTGTACTTGCTATATCATAATCCGTATACTCACTTGACCACAGACAAAATCCATCATGGTGTTTTGCTGTGAGGATCAGACGGCTGAATCCAGCTTCTTTTACCGCTTTTACAAGAGATTCTGCATCAAAATCTTTCGTCAGAGTAAAAAGATTTACCGGAGCAGTCTCTCCATACTTTTCGCCCCACTCAACGTTATTAAATGTATTCGGTCCGAAATGACAGAATGCTGCTGTCCCCTGTTTCATGTACCAAAGCTGTTCATCATTCGGTGTTGCTCCCCATGCTGCAGGCTCTGCCACCGTCGTGTCATTTAAATCTGCATCTGTTACCATCTGAGCATCTGCTGCAAATACCTGACTCATCGGTACTGCCGGTCCGGAAATAACCACTGCAGCTGCTGTCATAACAGACAAATACTGTTTCCATCTTTTCATAAAAGCCCTCCTTAATTTGCTTATACAAAAAATTAATTATGTCCAGTTCATATTAACATCTCATGTGCTTTTTTTCAATTACTATTTACTAAAAAAAGCTGATTACCGGAATATTTTTTATCTATCCTTCCAATAATCAGCTTCCTGTTTCTTTTTTCTTTTATACGATTTGCCCTGTAATTTTCTATTTTATATGATGCCAAGGGCAAATTTCCAAAATTATGGATGACACAGGAGTGGTTTTATGGTTTTATGGCTTCATGCCCCACTCCGCTATGAGCAAAAAAGTGGAGCATAAGCATCTTTTGTCTATCCTGTTCCAATCCTCTATTTTACAAATCTGTTTACTATATAAGCGTTTGCTTCTTTTTCTTCCTGATCATCCAGCGGCTGAAGTTTGATTTCTTCTCCATATTTTCTCTCCAGTGCTTTCTGAATCAGCCAGTCACAGACCTGTGGATTTTTCGGCAGCAGTGGTCCGTGCAGATAGGTGCCGATCACATGCTTGTATACAATACCTTCATAGCCAGATTCACCGTCGTTTCCGGAACCATACAGGACTTTGCCAAACGGCTGGTTATCACCGATATCGGTACGTCCGCCGTGATTTTCAAATCCAACGACCGGCATATCAAAGAGATCACTTTTCAGCACGATATTGCTGATCAGTCTTCCCGGTTTCTGCTCCGTGTGGAGTTTGACCAAATGCAGTCCTTCCATACGGCCTTCGTCCGTCTGATAGTAATCTCCAAGCAGCTGATAACCACCGCAGACAGCGATCACAACACCGCCGTCTTCCACATAATCTTTAAAGTTTTTCTGGATCTGCTGCAGTCTTTTGCAGACGATCATCTGCTCACGGTCAGAACCGCCTCCAAGCAGCACAATATCCAGTTTGGAAAAATCTACTTCATCTTCCAGTTTAAATTCCAGCGTTTCTGCTTCAATGCCTCTCCACTGGCAGCGTTTCATCATGCACTGGATATTTCCCCGGTCTCCGTAGAGGTTCAACAGATCCGGATAAAGATGTCCGATTGTAATTTTCATAGCTTCTGCCGCCTCCTACGCTTTTTCCTGCTCTAATTTTTTCAGGATATTGTGAGTGTCATAAAGTGCCGTATAATTTACCAGCACGTACAGATTTCCGGTTCCGTCTGCAATGCGGCTGCGGATTGCCTTTTCTACATCCGGTTCCAGCCTGGATGGAATATCAACATATTTCAGACGCAGACGCATATCCTGGCATCGGATTCCGCTGACCGTGATCGACGCTGCATTCATATCCTGAAAACGGTCAAAATCCACATCCCAGAGCCAGGAAATATCCGTACCATCCTGATCTTTATCGTTGATCAGCACGATGATATCTTTCGGTTTGTCATCTTCCTGCACTGCGGAAATATTCTGGTTAAATCCAGCCGGATTCTTTGCAAGGTTCAGCAGAACATCGGTATTTTTGATGTGAAAATGCTCCATACGTCCGTTCTGCGGATTGTAGTCTGCCAGCACTTTGTTGTAATTCTTTAATTCCAGACCGGCTGTGCGAGCTGCTGCATAGGCTGCCAGAATATTATAAACGTTGTAGAATCCACGGTAGTTGGCTTTTATTTTTCTGTTATCCACATCGAAGGAAAGTTTTCCACCGCTTTTTACGTTTTCAGCATCAAAATCGAGCTTCGGTCTTTTAAATCCGCAGTTCGGACACTCATAATCCCCAAGCTGACTGTAATGGTAAAAATGGTAATTCAGCTTTTCTCCGCAGCATTTGCAGAACTGACCTTCCCGGATCTCTCTTGCATTTTCTTTTTCCTGCTGACACTGCTTTCCGATACCAAACGTAACATATTTGTTACCGGAATCTTTTGCAAGAAATGCCGAAAGTGCATCATCGCCATTTACGACAAGTGTCATATCAGGAGCCATATGCATGGCTTTTTTGAGCAGTTCCATCGTAATATCAATCTCCCCGTAACGGTCGAGCTGATCCCGGAAAAGATTGGTCAAAATCATATAGTCCGGTTTAAAATACGGCAGAACTCTTACTGTTGATGCCTCATCAATCTCAATACACGCATAATCCGCATCCAGTTTTCCGTTCCATTTTGCTGCCAGCACGAATGCCGATATGACACCGTTGAGCATATTGGAACCGGTGTGGTTGCAGATCACTTTCTCACCTTCTGCCTCGATTGCCGAGCAGAGCAGATTATTAGTTGTCGTCTTTCCGTTTGTTCCGCAGGTGATAAAAATCTTTTTCCTCACCTGCCCGGAAAGTTCCATCAGGATTTTCGGATCTATTTTAAGTGCAATTTTGCCGGCCAGGGTTACCCCCTGTTTGCCGGCAAGTTTACATACTACACATGTTGCTTTTGAAATCCAGATTGCAAGCATTCTTCGCAAAATCATGGTCTTCCTCCAGTTTGATTACTCCTGTGTTGTCTCTTCGTTTTTGATTTCTTCGTCGTTTTTCTCATCTTCGATCATTTCGTCTTCGATTTTTTTGATGATATCTTCGCTGTCTGCTGAAGTTTCACGGACTTTCGCAATACTTGCCACAGATACGTTCTCCGAAAGATTCATAAGTTTCACACCGGATGTCACACGTCCAAGAACGGAAATGTCGCTGCACATCATACGAATGACAATGCCTTCGGTATTGATCATCATGATCTCGTCATCCATATGGAGGTTCTTAACACCGATCACGTTTCCTGTCTTCTCCATAATCTTATAACATTTCACACCTTTACCACCGCGGTTCTGGCTCTTGAACTCATCGATCGAGGTCAGTTTTCCCATGCCGTTTGCAGATACGATCAGAAGGTGATCTCCCTGTGTATTGAGCTGCATACCAATGACTTCGTCGCCGTCATTGAGCTGCATGCCGATGACTCCCATCGCCGTACGTCCCATGCTGCGGACATCGGTCTCCGGGAAGCGGATACACTGACCGTATTTTGTTACCAGGAAAATATCTTTTTTGTTGTTGGTCAGCTTGACTTCGATCAGTTCATCATCTTCACGCAGGCTGATGGCTGCAAGTCCTGTCTTTCTTACGTTTGCATAATCCAGAAGCGGTGTCTTTTTCACAATACCCTTTCTGGTTGCCATAAACAGGTATTTGCCCTGCTTGTACTCTTTGACCGGGATCATCGCCGTGATCTTTTCTTCCGGTGCGAGCTGGAGCAGATTGACGATCGCCGTTCCTCTTGCCGTACGGCTGGCTTCCGGAATTTCATATCCTTTCAGGCGGTATACTTTTCCGGTGTTGGTAAAGAACATCAGATAGTGATGTGTATTCATCATCAGCAGTTCTTCGATGTAGTCATCTTCGATGGTCTGCATACCCTTGATGCCCTTGCCACCGCGGTTCTGAGCCTTGAAATTGTCAACACTCATACGTTTAATATAACCAAGTTTTGTCATGGCGATCACAACATTTTCACGCGGGATCAGATCTTCTGTAGAAATATCATACATATCAAATCCAATGGAAGTTCTTCTCTCATCACCATACTTATCTGCGATTTCCATGATCTCTGTTTTGATCACGCCAAGCAGAAGATTTTCGTCTGCCAGAATGGCTCTCAACTCCTTGATCTTTGCCATCAGAGCTTCATACTCTGCTTCGATCTTCTCTCTTTCCAGACCGGTCAGTGCACGCAGACGCATATCTACGATCGCCTGTGCCTGTGCATCGGAAAGTTCAAAACGTGTCATCAATGCTTCTTTTGCAAGTGCTGCTGTTCTGGATGCACGGATAATGCTGATGACTTCATCAATATGATCCAGTGCGATCAGCAGACCTTTTAAGATATGTGCACGTTCTTCTGCTTTGTTGAGTTCGTACTGTGTACGTCTTGTAACAACGTCTTCCTGATGTCTCAGATAATGCTGGAGCATCTCCAGAAGATTCAGAACTTTCGGCTCTTTGTTTACCAGTGCGAGCATAATCACACCAAAGGTATCCTGGAGCTGTGTATGTTTGAAAAGCTGATTCAGTACGACATTTGCGTTGACATCTCTTCGAAGCTCAATGTTGATACGCATACCTTCACGGCTTGATTCATCTGTGATCGCTGTGATTCCGTCAATCTTTTTATCACGTACCAGTTCTGCCATTTTTTCGATCAGTCTGGCCTTGTTTACCATGTACGGCAGCTCCGATACCAGAATACGGCTCTTGCCGTTTGGCATGGATTCGATTTCTGTTACGGCACGCACACGGATCTTGCCGCGTCCTGTGCGGTAAGCTTCCTGGATTCCTCTTGTTCCGAGGATCATTGCACCGGTCGGGAAATCCGGACCTTTTACGATATCCAGGATTTCTTCGATCTCCGTCTCTCTGCCTTCTTCAATGCGGTTGTCGATGATCTTCACAACGGCTTTTACAATTTCACGCAGATTATGCGGCGGAATGTTCGTTGCCATACCTACAGCGATACCGGTCGTACCATTTACCAGAAGATTCGGAAATCTTGCCGGAAGTACATCTGGCTCTTTCTCCGTTTCATCGAAGTTCGGTGAAAAATCTACCGTATTTTTATCGATATCTGCAAGCATTTTCATGGAAATTTTGCTCAGACGTGCCTCAGTATATCGCATGGCAGCAGCTCCGTCGCCATCGACAGAACCAAAGTTTCCGTGGCCGTCTACCAGCGGATATCTGGTTGACCAGTCCTGAGCCATATTTACCAGTGCTCCGTAGATGGAGCTGTCTCCATGTGGATGATATTTACCCATGGTATCACCGACAATACGTGCACATTTACGGTGCGGCTTGTCAGGTCCGTTATTCAGTTCGATCATGGAATACAAAACTCTTCGCTGCACCGGCTTCAGACCGTCTCTTACATCCGGCAATGCACGTGCTGCAATAACGCTCATTGCATAATCGATATAAGATTCTTCCATGGTCTTTTTCAAATCCACGTCATGTATCTTATCAAAAATATTGTCTTCCAACAGTTTTTCCTCCTACTTCCGAGCACTAAATATCCAGATTTTTTACAAACTGAGCATTCTCTTCAATAAATTCTCTTCTTGGTTCTACCTGATCGCCCATCAGCGTTGTAAAGGTAACATCCAGCTCTGAAGAATTTTCGTTATCCATAACAACACGGCGGAGCACTCGTTTTTCCGGATCCATGGTAGTTTCCCAGAGCTGCTCTGCATCCATCTCTCCAAGACCTTTGTAACGCTGGATCTTGTTGTTCTGGTCTCGTCCGACTTCTCCCAGGATCGCTGCCAGCTGCTCATCGCTGTACGCATACCAGACTTTTTTATTTTTCTCCAGTTTATACAGTGGTGGCTGTGCCAGATATACATGTCCTTCTTTGATCAGATCCGGCATGAAACGGTACAGGAATGTCAAAAGCAGTGTACTAATATGTGCACCATCAACATCGGCATCGGTCATAATGATGATCTTGTCATAACGCAGTTTTGAAATATCGAAATCTTCGTGGATACCGGTTCCGAACGCAGTGATCATCGCCTTGATCTCCGCATTTGCATAAATACGGTCAAGTCTTGCTTTCTCCACATTCAGGATTTTTCCGCGAAGCGGCAGGATTGCCTGGGTTGCACGGCTTCTCGCTGTCTTTGCAGAACCACCGGCAGAATCTCCCTCAACAATATAGATTTCACAGTTTTTCGGATCTTTGTCTGAACAGTCTGCCAGTTTTCCAGGAAGAGACATTCCTTCCAGTGCAGATTTTCTTCTGGTCAGATCTCTTGCTTTTCTGGCTGCCTCTCTCGCTCTCTGAGCCATGATAGATTTCTCAAGGATCATTTTTGCAACCTGCGGATGCTGTTCCAGATAGATCATCAGCTGCTCGGAAACAATATTGTCAACAGCACCTCGTGCCTCACTGTTGCCCAGTTTCTGCTTGGTCTGACCTTCAAACTGCGGATCTTCAATCTTGATGCTTACGATCACGGTAAGACCTTCACGGATATCATCACCGGAAAGTGTCTCGGTGTCCTTGATCAGTTTATTCAGTCTCGCATAAGAATTAAAAGTCTTTGTCAGTGCATTTTTAAAACCAGTCAGATGAGTTCCGCCTTCCGGAGTCGTGATGTTATTTACAAAACTGTAGGAACCTTCGGTGTATCCATCGTTGTGCTGCATGGCAACTTCCACATAAATATTATCCTTCATTCCTTCACAGTAAATAATATCCGGGTAAAGCGGTGTCTTGCCTTTATTCAGGTAAGTCACAAACTCCTTGATACCGCCCTCGTAATGGAACGTCTTTTCGATTGGTTCTTCCGGACGGTCATCTCTTAAAACAATCTTGATATTTTTTGTAAGAAATGCCATCTCACGAAGTCTCTGTTTAAGCACATTAAAATCAAAAACTGTTTCTTCAAAAATTTCGCTGTCCGGCAGGAATGTAACCGTTGTACCTGTTTTCTTTGGATCACATTCTCCGATCACTTTTAATTTATATACTACTTTTCCTCTTTCATATCGCTGACGATAAATTTTACCTTCATGGTAAATCGTAACTTCAAGATGTGTAGAAAGTGCATTTACAACAGACGCACCTACACCATGCAGACCACCGGAAACTTTGTATCCGCCGCCGCCGAATTTTCCGCCGGCATGCAGGATCGTAAACACGACTTCTACCGCCGGAATACCTGCTTTGTGGTTGATTCCGACCGGAATGCCTCGTCCATTGTCAATGACTGTTACGGAATTATCTTTATTTATCGTTACCTGGATGGTATCACAATACCCCGCAAGAGCTTCATCAACTGCATTATCTACAATCTCATAAACCAGATGATGAAGACCTCTGGACGATGTACTGCCGATATACATACCCGGTCTCTTTCGTACAGCCTCAAGACCTTCCAATATCTGAATCTGATCTGCACCGTATTCTGCATTGCTCTCTGTGCCCATAGTAACCTCCTGTCTTTTCTTTTCATCCTTCGCAAACAACACCGTCTGCAACATGAAAAACTTTGTTCAACTGAAACTTGTTTTCTATAAAATCATCGATCCCCGTACAGGTGATCAACGTCTGTATATCATGTATACTGTCTAATAAATACTGCTGCCTGCTGCTGTCCAGTTCGGAAAGTACATCATCCAGAAGCAGTACCGGCGTATCTTTGATCGCTCTTTTTACCAGTTCGATCTCCGCAAGTTTCAGCGAAAGTGCAGCCGTTCTCTGCTGCCCCTGCGATCCAAATCTGCGGATATCTACACCCTTTACTTCAAAAAGCAGATCGTCCCTGTGAGGACCTGTCATGCTCATTTTCACCTTCAGATCCCGTTTCCTGGAAGTCTGAAGTTTTCTTTCGAATTCGTCCGCAGAAACATTTTTCTCATAACGGACCATCAGCTCTTCTCTGCCGCCCGTCAGATTTCTATGTATCTCTGCTACGATCACGCCAAGCTCTTCGACAAACCGCTCCCTTGATTCGATCAGCTTTTTTCCATATTTTACCAGCTGCATATCCCATATATCCAGCATTTCTTCATACTGACTGTTAAAAGAACACTCTTTCAGCAGCTTATTTCTCTGTATGATCACTTTATTGTAATTGGAAAGCTCGTGTAAGTAAAGCTTATCCAGCTGACAAAGTTCCATATCAATAAAACGCCGCCGCTCCGCCGGTCCGTTTTTAATGATACCAAGATCCTCCGGTGAGAAAAAAACGAAGTTTGCGATTCCAAGCAGCTCTGCCGCCTTTCGGATCGGCACGCCGTTGACTGCAATGCCCTTCGGCCGGTTCTTTTTCAGATGCATATCGATCTCATAAGCACTCTGGCTTCTGCTGATCGCCATCCGTATATGAGCTTCTTCCTCACCAAAACGGATCATTTCCCTGTCTTTACTTCCCTTATGGGATTTCGTCGTTCCGCATAGATATACCGCTTCGAGAATATTGGTCTTCCCTTGGGCATTGTTCCCATAGAAAAGATTCGTTCCCTTATCAAAAGACAACTGCAGCGACTCATAATTGCGGAACTGATTCAGCTTCAAAGATTTTACTATCATTCCATCAATCTGTAATTTTTACAGTCTGACCATCATATTCTACCACATCGCCGGCATGCAGTTTCTTGCCCCGCTGTGTTTCTGTCTGGCCGTTTACCTTCACAAGACCATCCTGAACGGCATATTTTGCGTCCACGCCGGACTCTACAAAACCTGCTGCTTTCAATGCCTGACCAAGTTTGATAAACTCATCTCTTAATTTAATTGTTTCCATAAACTTTCACTCCTTATGCCATAAAATTAACCGGCAAGATCAAATATATATAAGATTGCTGTTCGTCTCTGATAAAGCATGGTGCTTTCGGGTTCATCAGATAAATATCAACCGTTTCATCATCAATAACACGAAGAGCATCGATCAGAAATCGCGGATTAAATCCGATCATAATGTCCTTGCCTTCTTTATTGATGTCAATTTCTTCATCCATGGAACCGATCTGAGACTGAATCTTAAGTTCAATATTATCATCTGTGATTGAAAGAATGATCGGTTTTTTATCACTTTCTTTTACCAGAAGTGTCGCACGGTCAATACAGTCCAGAAGCTCTTTTTTATTTACCTGAATCTTGGTTTCGTAGTCACTGGAAAGCATCTGATCAATGCGGAAATATTCACCCTCAATCAGACGTGACACAACAACGGTATCATCAAATTCAAAGACAATATGATTTTTTGTAAAGAAAATACTGACTTCATCTTCGGTTTCGCCTGATAAAATCTTACTGATTTCGATAAGTGTCTTTCCAGGAACGACAACTTTGATATCAGAATATTCCTCTTTTAATTCAATTTTCCGTATACTTATGCGGTGTCCATCCAGGGATACTACACGCAGCATATCGCCTTTGACTTCGAATAATTCGCCGGTCATCATCTTATTGTTTTCATTGGCTGCGATTGAGAAAATAGTCTGACGAATCACCTCTTTTAACGTAAATTGAGAGACAACAATATGATTATCTCTTTCTACATAAGGAAGATAGGAAAATTCTTCCCCGGACTGACCGCTGATGCTGAATTTTGCCTTCTCACAGGTGATGGTAGTCGTCAGATTTCCGTCTGTTTCAATCGTAACATCATTATCAGGAAGTTTACGAATGATATCAGAGAAAATTTTTGCATCAATTGCAACAATTCCTTTTTCCAGAATGGTACCGTCAACGATGGTTTCAATTCCAAGTTCCATATCGTTGGCTGTAAATTTAATATTGTTTGTGGATGCATCAATCAAAATACATTCCAGGATAGGCATGGTTGTTTTTCCTGGGATTGCTTTCAGAACAATATTCACACTTTTTAAAAGATTACTTTTTGAGCATACTAATTTCATTGTGTTGATAACTCCTTTGTGGGTTAAATGAGATAAATTAAAGAGAAAATCCGCAGTAGCCGCCGTAGGGGATGTGAATATGTGAATAACTCCCAAAATCCTTGAATTTAAGGGAAAAAACAGGTTGGATAAACTGGTGAAAAGTCCACAAATTTCTGAGGAAAACCGGTGGGTTATTAACATCCTCAGAAATTGGCTAAAGTTATTCACACAGTATCCAACACATATCCACATTATTTTGTGCACAAATAAAAAGACGATGCTTTTTCGGCCGTCTAGTTTGGATTCAGTTTCTTTTTAATGATATCTATCGTGTTTTTCAGATCATCGGAAGTCTCAATTTCTTTCGAAATTTTCTCAACTCCATGAAGTACGGTCGTATGATCGCGGTTTCCCATCAGTTTTCCGATCGCTTTGAGCGGTGTGCTGGTCATTTCACGGCACAGATACATGGCAATCTGCCTTGGAATCACGATATCAGCACTTCGTTTGGAACCTTTTATATCATCTGTTTTGATATGAAAGTGTTCTGCAACGGTCAGAAGGATCAGATCCGGGGTGATTTCTCGTTTTGCGTTCGGTGAAATCATATCCTTTAAGGCTTCCTGTGCCAGTTCTACTGTAATTTCGCGGTGTTCAAGACTGCTCATTGCAGTGATCCGGTTCAGTGCACCTTCGAGTTCACGGATATTAGACTTGATATTGGTAGCAATATACTGAATGACTTCATCATCCAGATGGTAACCTTTTTCTTTGGAATCACGTTCTTCTTTTTTGCGGAGGATTGCCATCCTTGTCTCATAATCCGGGGAAGAAATATCTGCGATCAGGCCCCATTCAAAGCGGGATTTCAGCCTTCCTTCCAGCGTTGCGATCTCTTTTGGCGGTTTATCGGATGAAATGATGATCTGCTTTTTCGCACCATGCAGGTCGTTAAACGTGTGGAAAAACTCTTCCTGTGTGGACTCTTTTCCGATGATAAACTGGATATCGTCGATCAGCAGAACGTCGATATTACGGTACTTTTCACGGAATTTTGTCATAGCAGTATTATTGCCGTTTCGGATCGCTTCAATCAGTTCGTTCGTAAAGGATTCACTCGTTACATAAAGTACTCTGGTCTGTGGATTATTTTCCAGGATAAAGTGTGCGATCGAGTGCATCAGATGGGTTTTCCCCAGTCCAACACCTCCGTAGAGGAAGAGGGGATTGTAGATTTCGCCCGGGGATTCGGCAACTGCCAAAGATGCAGCGTGTGCAAATTTGTTGTTGCTTCCGACAACGAAGTTTTCAAAGGTATATTCCGGATTTAAATTTGCTTTTTCTAATATATTATTGAAAGAATTGTCAGTATTCGAAGAGGAATCCGCTTCTTTTACAACATTTTGTTCTACAGTATACACGATCTTGGTGCAGTCCAGTCCTGTAAGCTCTGCAATCGTAGAACGGAGCGGAGTTGTAAACTTCTTATTTATATAGGAATTAATGAAATCCTCGTTAATACCCATTTCATCAATCGGGACATAAATAAAAAGAGTGCCTTCGTCACTGTCATATCTTTGTACTTGAAGTGGTTTGATCCAGGTGTTGATGGAAATTGGGGAAAATCCGAATTCTGTACTGAGGGTATCCACAACACTGTCCCACTTTTCTTCTATGATATTCATGAGGATCTCCTTTTAAGGCCAGTTTTACTTATTTAATATTAAACTAAAACAGGAAAATTATCAATGCTTATTTTTGAATGTGCATAACTTTTCGACAATAATCCACACTCAAAAATGCGATAAAATGGGCGTTTGTGGGAAAAATGTAGAAAATATGCAAAAGTTACACACGAAGTTATCCCCAAGTTATCCCCAAAATGTGGATAACTTTATGTAAACCAATAAGTTTACATAAGTATGTTACAGAAGAACCAGATGAAAAAAAGGTTGAAAAATAAAGGAATTTTGGGAATCACAGACTTCGAAAAATGTAGAAAAATGTCGAAAGAAGGAAAGAGGGGGGATTGGCAGTGTGAATAACTAAAGGAACATCATCCACAGTGGGAAAAGCCTTATTTTAAGGCATTTTTTTAAAAAAGAAAAAAAGTTTTTCACATCAAATAAAAAAGTTATCCCCAAGTTATCCCCAAAATGTGGATAACTGAGTGTAAACTATGCAGATGTCCGCTTTGCATCTGTTTGTCTATGGGACTGACAGGAACGGTTCTGCCCCAAAGCTCGGTTCAATTGAAAAAATCACGGAATTACTTGACTTTATGGGGCTTTGCATATATAATTGAAACGATGTTTTCTAAACAGATAAAACAGATTTTATATTTGATAAGGAGGTGCCGTAATAATGAAAATGACATTTCAGCCAAAGAAAAGATCCAGAGCTAAAGTTCATGGATTCAGAGCAAGAATGAGCACTGCAGGCGGAAGAAAAGTACTTGCTGCCAGAAGATTAAAAGGAAGAAAAAAATTATCAGCATAGGCCGCAGATGTGTGGCCTTTTCTTCTATGTTCGTCTTTTGAAAGGATGACAGAAAAAAGGAAGCAGTATGATATTTTCAGAGTCTTTGAAAAAAAACAGAGATTTCCAGACGGTATATAAGTATGGAAAGTCGGCCGCCAACCGTTATCTCATTATGTATATCTATCCGAATCAGACAGAGAGGAACAGACTTGGGATTTCGGTCAGTAAAAAGGTGGGCAATAGTGTGGTCAGACACAGACTGGCCAGATTGATAAGAGAAAGTTATCGCCTGAGTGAAACCAGGTTTCACTCAGGATATGATATTGTAGTAATTGCAAGACCTGTTGCAAAAGATAAGAATTATTTTGAAGTAGAAAGTGCATTATTACATCTTGGTAAAGTGCATAAAATAGCAGGTTGATATTCATGAAAAATATTTTAATCGCAATGATCCGGTTTTATCAGAAATTTCTGTCACCATTAAAGCATACGAGATGCCCCTATACACCGACCTGCTCGCAGTATGGCCTGGAGGCGATACAAAAATACGGGGCTGTTAAAGGAAGTCTTCTGGCATGCTGGAGGATTTTGCGATGCAATCCCTTTTCCAAGGGTGGTTATGATCCCGTTCCGTAAACGGGTAGGAAGAATTAAAAATAGAAAATTGAATATGAAGAACTGCTGTATAATGTCAGGTGAATATGCAGGAGGAAGGTTATGTTATTAACAAAAAGCAACACCATCATCATTGGACAGGTGGCAACACTGTTAGGTCTTTTGATGAATGCGATTTTTAGTTTCACTGACGGGGTGTTTGGGATTTCCAATATCGGTGTATGTATTATTTTGTTTACACTGGTTATTTATGCCCTGCTCACTCCACTCACGATCAAACAGCAGAAGTTTTCAAAGATGTCTGCGATCATGAATCCTGAGATAAAGGCAATCCAGAAAAAGTATGCCGGCAAAAACGACCAGGTAAGTATGATGAAGATGAACGAAGAAACACAGAATGTATATGCAAAATACGGTGTTTCTCCGATGGGAACATGTCTTCCGATGCTGATTCAGCTGCTGATCCTGTTTGCATTGTATCGTGTAATCTGGAATATTCCGGCTTACGTTGCAAGTGTAAAAGATGTATTTACTCCTCTTGTAAATGTTCTTTTAAAGACACAGGGTACACAGCAGTTTTTAGCTGATACAGTAGGAAACCAGGTCAATTTCCAGAGACTTGGTTATACAGCAAACAGTGCGATCGATGCACTGTACAAGTTCAAACCGGCAGACTGGACTGCAATGGCAGAGAAGTTTCCGGATCTGTCAGGTATGATCTCACAGACAACAGGCAGTCTTGATAAAATGAACTATTTCCTGGGATTGAATATTTCCAACTCACCGATAACAGCGATGGTGGAAAATTTCAAGGCACATAACTGGATTTTATTTGTATGTGCACTGGCAATCCCGGTACTGGCAGGTTTAAGCCAGTGGCTCAACACCAGACTGATGCCGCAGGCAGCAGCAAGCCCGGCAGGAGACGACAGTTCCATGGAAAGCTCCATGAAGATGATGAACAATATGATGCCTCTGGTATCCGTATTCTTCTGTCTGTCACTTCCGATCGGTCTTGGTATCTACTGGATCGCAGGTGCGGTATTCAGAGGTATCCAGCAGGTTGTTGTCAACAAACATATGGAAAAGATGGATATGGACGCACTGATCCGCAAAAATGTGGAGAAAATGAATGCCAAACGTAAGAAACAGGGACTTCCGCCAAAGAAAATTTCTGAGCATGCAAAAGTAAACTTCAAAGATCTTGAGGATGCACAGAAAGTGGATGAGAAGAAACAGGCAGAACGTCAGAAAAAAATCCAGGATTCTACGGAGTACTATAAACACGCAGATGCGAAACCGGGAAGTATTGCAGCAAAAGCGAGAATGGTTCAGCAGTTTGATGAAAAGAATCCAAAAGGTAAGAAAAATAAGAATTAAAGTAATAAGGTAATAAAGAGAAGTAATATGGGGAGAAGGATGGGAGGTATTAAAATGGAAGAGTATATCGAGGTTTCTGCGAAGACAAAAGAAGAAGCGATCATGAATGCAGCAATTCAGCTTGGAACAAGCAGCGATAATATTGAATATGATGTTATTCAGGAAGCAACTTCCGGACTTTTTGGAATCGGAAGAAAACCGGCCATTATAAGGGCAAGAAAGAAAAAAGATATTTCTCTTGATTTTGAGGAAGCCGTAAGAGATCCTTTGAAGGACATTTCTGCAAAGAAAAGCTTTATAAAAAAACCGGCAAAGAAATTTACCAAAGAGCCGGTAAAAAAACAGCCTGAGAAAACGGTTGAAAAGAAAGAAGAAAAACCGGTTGAGAAGAAACCGGAAAGAAAACCGGAAAATCAGCCGCAGCCAAAAGCTGAAAAAGAAGTGGAAGTAAAGAAAGAAGAACCGCAGGCAAAACCGGCAGTTACAAGAGAAAAGCTTCCGATCAACAAAGAAGCAGCAGAGAAAGATGCAAAAGAATTTCTGGAGAAAATGTTTGCAGCAATGGATTCAGAAGTTTGCATCAAAACATCATTTGATAAAGATGACAATCTGAACATCGAGCTTTCCGGTAAAGACATGGGTGTTCTGATCGGTAAGAGAGGACAGACTCTTGATTCTATCCAGTATCTTACAAGCCTCGTTGTCAACAAAGGCAATGCGGGATATGTACGTGTGAAGGTAGATACCGAAAACTACCGTGCACGCAGAAAAGAGACGCTGGAAAATCTGGCAAAGAATATTGCGTTCAAAGTAAAGAGAACAAAGAAACCGGTATTCCTGGAGCCGATGAATCCATACGAGAGAAGAGTGATTCATTCTGCACTTCAGAATGATCCGCTGGTGTCCACACACAGCGAGGGCGAAGAGCCGTATCGTAAAGTAGTTGTTACATTAAAAAAACAGTAAAGTAAAATAGTTGTAAGTGATATGAGTCTGATTTTCAGTGCGGCAGATATGCTGCCGAAAATCAGACTTTTTGAATATCAGGAGGAATCAATGAAAGGTGAAACGATTGCAGCGATCTCCACAGCAGTCAGCAGTTCCGGAATCGGGATTGTGCGAATCAGCGGAGATCAGGCATTTGAAATAGCGGACCGTGTATACAGAAGTCCGAAAGGCAAAAAGAAATTATCAGAACAGCAATCCCATACGGTTCACTATGGTTATATCTGTGACGGAGACGAAGTGCTGGATGAGGTGCTTGTAGTTCTGATGCGTGCACCGAGGAGTTTTACAGCGGAAGATACCGTAGAAATCGACTGCCACGGCGGTGTGTATGCGATACAGCGAGTGCTGGAAGCTGTGATCAAAAATGGTGCAGCTCCGGCAGAGCCGGGAGAATTTACCAAACGTGCCTTTTTAAATGGAAGAATGGATCTGTCGCAGGCGGAGGCGGTGATGGATGTCATTGAGGCAAAAAATGAATACGCTCTGAAAAGTTCCGTCGGCCAGCTTCGCGGAAGCATCGGTCAGAAAATAAAGGATCTGAGAGCAAAGATCATTTATCATATTGCATATATTGAGTCGGCATTGGATGATCCGGAACATATCAGCCTTGACGGTTATCCGCAGGAGCTTGAAAAGGAAAATGAAGCGTGGATCGAGATGATCGAGAAGCTGATCCGCTCTGCAAACGATGGAAGGATCATGACGGAAGGCATCAAGACGGTAATCCTTGGAAAGCCAAACGCCGGAAAGTCTTCTCTGCTTAACAAGCTTTGCGGAACGGAAAAGGCGATCGTGACAGACATTGCGGGAACGACAAGAGATGTGCTGGAGCAGAGCATCAATCTTCACGGCATCACACTTAACCTGATGGATACCGCAGGCATCCGTGATACGGAAGATATCGTAGAGCAGATTGGTGTGCAGCGTGCAAAAAAATATGCAAAAGAAGCAGACCTGATTCTGTACGTGGCAGATTCATCGACCGCACTGGATGAGAATGATGAAGAGATTATCGAACTATTTGAAGGCAGAAAGGTGATCGTTCTTTTAAATAAATCGGATCTGGAGCCGGTAACGACAGAACAGATCCTGAAGGAAAAAGTGGGAGAACATCCGGTGATCTGCGTTTCTGCAAAAGATGAGACTGGATTTGAACAGCTTGAGGATACACTCAAAAATATGTTTCTCGAAGGCAGCCTTTCTTTTAACGATGAGGTATGTATCACAAATATGCGTCATAAGGCAGCACTTATGGATGCAAAAGAGAGCCTGAAGCAGGTGACGGAGAGCATCGCACAGGATATGCCGGAGGATTTCTTCTCGATCGATCTGATGAGTGCATATGAATCTCTGGGAACGATTATCGGCGAGGCCGTGGATGATGATCTGGTAAATGAAATTTTCAGTAAGTTCTGTATGGGCAAATAAGTGGAGGCAAGAAATGAATACATTAGAAGAATATACAGATGTGGTAGTCGTAGGAGCCGGACATGCCGGATGTGAGGCAGCACTTGCCTGTGCAAGACTCGGACTTTCCACAACCATTTTTACCGTGAGTGTGGACAGCATTGCACTGATGCCGTGCAACCCGAACATAGGTGGAAGCTCCAAGGGTCATCTGGTAAGAGAGATCGATGCACTTGGCGGTGAGATGGGAAAAAATATCGACAAAACGTTTATCCAGTCCAAGATGCTCAATAAATCCAAAGGACCTGCCGTACATTCTCTGCGTGCACAGGCAGACAAGGCAGAATATTCCAGATCCATGCGAAAAGTTTTGGAAAACACAGATAACCTGTCAATCGTGCAGGCAGAAGTTGCAGAAATTCTGACAGAAGACGGAAAAATTACCGGAGTCAAAACATTCTCCGGGGCAACGTATCACTGCAAAGCCTGCGTGCTTTGTACCGGAACATATCTGCGTGCAAGATGTATTTACGGTGATATCAGTAATTATACCGGGCCAAACGGATTACAGGCAGCAAATCATCTGACAGATTCCCTGAAAGCACATGGAATCGAGATGCAGCGATTTAAGACCGGTACACCGGCACGTGTAGACCGCAGATCGATTGATTTTTCAAAAATGCAGGAACAGTTTGGCGATGAGAGAGTGGTACCCTTTTCTTTTACAACCGATCCGGAGAGTGTCCAGATCGACCAGGCATCCTGCTGGCTGACTTATACAAACGAAGAAACACATGAAATTATCCGGAAAAATCTGGATCGTTCACCACTTTATTCCGGTATGATTGAGGGAACCGGACCAAGATACTGTCCGTCCATCGAGGACAAAGTGGTAAAATTTGCAGATAAAAACAGACACCAGGTATTTCTTGAGCCGGAAGGACTGCATACGAACGAAATGTATATCGGCGGTATGTCAAGCTCCCTGCCGGAAGATGTTCAGCATGAAATGTACCACACGGTAGCCGGACTTGAGCACGCAAAGATCGTCCGCAATGCCTATGCGATCGAGTATGACTGCATCAATCCGAGACAGCTGGATGCATCCCTGGAGTTTAAAAATATCAGGGGACTTTTCAGTGGCGGACAGTTTAACGGCAGCAGCGGATATGAAGAAGCAGCGGCACAGGGACTGATTGCCGGTATCAATGCAGCAATGCAGGTAAAGGGAAAAGAGCCGCTGATCCTTGATCGTTCGGAAGCTTATATTGGTGTTCTAATCGATGATCTGGTAACAAAAGAGAATCGTGAGCCATATCGTATGATGACATCCAGAGCAGAATATCGTCTGCTTCTGCGTCAGGACAATGCAGATCTGCGTCTGACAGAGAAAGGTTATCAGGTGGGGCTGATCTCCGAAGAACGCTATCAGGATCTGAAAACAAAAGAGCGTCAGATCGCAGAAGAAATGGAACGTGTAGATCATGAGAATATCGGCGGAACCGAAGTAGTACAGAAATTTCTGGAGGCACATGAAAGTACACTTCTGAAGTCCGGAACAACCATCGGAGAACTGGTACGCCGTCCGGAGCTGGACTATGAGATGTTAGCAGAGATTGACAAAAACAGACCGCAGTATTCTGCCGGTGTGCGTGAACAGGTCAATATCAACATCAAATATCAGGGCTACATCCGAAGACAGATGAAGCAGGTCGAGCAGTTCAAGAAAATGGAAAACAAACGGATTCCGAAAGATATTAATTACGACGAAGTCGGAAGCCTGAGAATTGAAGCGGTGCAGAAACTGAAAAAATTCCAGCCGCTTTCCATCGGACAGGCATCCCGTATTTCCGGTGTGTCACCGGCGGATATTTCCGTACTGCTCGTATATTTGGAATCCAGGGATCGAAAGTAAAACAGGAGGAAAACGTGGACAGAAGTAAATTTCATATTTTAGAAGATGGATGTCAGGTATTTGGCATGACATTGACAGAGAAGCAGATTGAACAGTTTGAGAAATATTATGAGCTGCTGGTAGAATGGAATAAAGTGATGAACCTCACCGGGATCACTGAATTTGACGAAGTGATGCAGAAACATTTTGTGGACAGCGTGGCAGCGGCAGAATATGTGGAGATGGAAAAAATAAACAGCCTGATCGATGTCGGGACCGGAGCCGGCTTTCCGGGAATCCCGCTGAAGATTGTTTATCCACATTTGCAGGTGACACTTTTGGACTCTTTGAACAAAAGGATCAAATTTCTGGATGAAGTTGTGGATAACCTGGGGCTTATCGGAATCGAAACGGTGCATGGAAGAGCAGAAGATGCGGCGAAAAAAGCAGAATACCGCGAACAGTTTGATCTGTCTGTTTCCAGAGCAGTTGCGAACCTTGCGTCCCTTACCGAGTACTGCCTGCCGTTTGTAAAAGTCGGCGGAAAATTTGTTTCCTATAAATCTGTTTCAGTGGATGAAGAAATCGCTCAGAGTAAGAAGGCAGTTTATGTGCTTGGCGGAGAAATCGGAAAAGTGGAGAAATTCCATCTGCCGGGAAGTGACATGGAGAGGGCACTTGTGGTTGTGGAAAAGAAGAGAAGCACGCCGAAGAAATACCCGAGAAAAGCCGGGATGCCGACGAAAGAGCCTCTTGCGTGAATGTGCAAAAAGAAGATCATTAAAATAGTAAAAGATAGTTAAAAATAGGGAAAAAACAGTACGCCATAAATACACGAAAACAATCTGCTGACACGCTTCGTTTCATGGGAAGCTGCCGTCCGTGCAATTTGTTTTCGGATATTTATGGCTGTATTATTTTACGCACTTTTTTCTACAGGTGAAACCATCGGATGTAATTGATCGAATTTACAGTTGTACTATGGAAATTACAGGGCTTTTTGGAAGTATGGTATCCTGTTAATAGTTGATGCATGAGTCAAAAAGTTAAAAGGTTGTTATAAAAAAAGTAAAAAACAGGATAATTTTTGCAAGGAGAATTTTTATGGATTTGATTAAGAATTTTGATTTTGCCGAGTTTGATCATGATAAAATTCTGGAAAACGTAACACCGATTCTGCTTCCGGAGCGTAACGTGACATCCGATCAGGTGTCCTGCAAAGTCCCGGGGATGGAAGATGTCCGGATGCTGTTCGCCATCTGTCAGGACGAAAAGCTGTATTTACTAACGAAAAAGGCTCTGATGAGAGAGAAGGTACTGCTGGAAGAAATGACAGATCGGGTAAAAATGATGGATTATGACTGGCAGATTGACAGTTTGAAGGATTATGGGATTGGAAAAGAGAATCCTTATGATTCTTATATGCTGTCCAATCTGTACTATTCCTATGGAGCAGCGGCGATTGCACTTCCGCAGGTGAAGGCATGGATGTATATGAAATTCAAATGCAATTTGCTGATCCAGCTATGGAACATTCACCACGTGGTTGTCATTCCGGAAAATACATTGCCGGAGGATTATGATCCGCAGTTTTTTATTGATGAGATAAAACGGGCAAACAGAGAAACCATTCCGGAGGAAGAATGGCTTTCCGACCGGCTTTACTATGTGGATTACAAAAAGAAAAAAAATCATCTGAGAACTTTTGTATAGACAGGGGAAATAAAAGTAGATATTGCCAGGAATTATCATATCGGCGAGAACGATAATCTGTTTGATGATTTTGGGGTAAGATAAACCCAGCAGCGAAGGTGTACACCAGATGTGAGGTGATCTCCGTCTTTGCAGGCGGTGAACAACAAGTCTGTGTCTGTGACGGGATAAAATCTCCCATCTGATATAACCTTCGGCGGATTGCAGAAGTGCACAAAAGAATGTCGGAGACATTCAGAAATGTTCGGGTATAATGGTTTTGTGCCAGATCTTACGTGTATTCAAATTCAAATTGTTACACTTAAAAAAGCGGAATTTCACCATCATAGTTTTCTGCTTTTTCCAATAGCGGTCCTTTAGCTCCCATCGTAAACGCGATGTCGCTACTGCGGATAGAGAGCAGCTCCATTCCGGGTCTCACCTTCAAAAAATCCATCATTTTCTTCGTAAGAAGAATTTGCCCCTCCTGTGAAATCTCTACCCAGCAGTAGGAACGCCCCTTGTATTTGATAAATTCGCCAGAACCTGCTGAGTAGTCAAGCAACGGTGGAGTATCGTCCAAAATGTGACCAAGTTTTGACGGATGCAAAAGGCCTTTCCGGGTGACGCAGAAGCCACCGGTAATCTTACTTCCGGTAAAAAGATATACTTTTCCTTCATCTGCAATGTGATATTCTTCCATTGCCTGCGGTGGAATCCGCAATGTTCCATCCGTCCGAATGAGTGATTTCCCGAAAATAAATTTTCCTCCCTTATTCATTTGTGGCATAAAAATACCTCCTGAAATCCCGATTTCTCAGTTTCAAAAACTGGAATTTTACGCTTCCTTAATTGGATGTCTAATTACAGTTTTCCATTTTTCTGGGGCAACCTTTCTTGCATCAGACATATAAATCTCGTGGTGCAACCTATCTTTGTTAATATCATTAACATATCCATTTTGTTCTAAATAAGTATCCATAAGCGCAACAGTTGCTGGCTCATTATCAAAAGAACCTATATGCATAATTTGAACGCATAATCCCTCATCAATCGTAAGATACTCTGCTGACGAACAATCAAGTTTCTTCTTTTTCGTTGCTGTTTCTACCGCCCAGTCAAAATCAGCTTTAGAAATGAAATCAGGCAAACGGATAACAGAAATCCAGCTGAAAGCAGACTTATTTGTATAATCTACACTCTCGACATCATCCTGCCACCAAAAACCTTCCAATGGCGGAACAACATATTCAAAAAATCCTTCAATTTTATAATCAGTCTTGTAACTCATTTTTAATGTGTATGCAACAGCATATAGAACACTGATTGCTTGTTGATATGCTCCGCCTTCTTCATTTGGATTGCCTTTTCCTCTAACTGCAATATAATTTGCCTTAGGTACATTTACAATCTCTGGTTTGTTCTTCGGCATATAGAATTCTTTATACTCTTTTTTAAAATCAAAAGCCATAATAACCTCCAAAATTCCGATTTAATAGCGCAAAAGGAAATATATGACATACACCCAACTAAGTAATCCATGAAAAATCGCCCAGCCGACAGACTTCCACGTTGTATAACTAATAACCATAGCTAATGCACTTCCAAAAGTTATTCCTGATTTTACCGTTTTCTTGACAGTCATTGATTTATTATCTTCCATGTTTGTTTCCTCCATAAATTCCGATTTTTCGTTCTCAGCGACTTCCCAATAAATGGGAAGTTATGGCTTTAATTTTCTCCAAATAACCAGCTTTAGGACAATACATACGACCACCACAACAGCCACTATGGCACCATCCCACAGTAACTCTGTGTACCACGGTGCAGACTGCATGACATATAAATTTGGATAAGTTTTAAAGTGCCAGAACTTATAAATTCCGTACCCAATAAAAACTCCTATGAATGAACCAATAACGATGTTTAAAAAACAATTTAATTTTCTCAGCATGGCAGTGCACCCCTTTCCAAATTACGATTTGTTAAGCTATCTATATAATATACAATATCATCGCTCTCTGATTATTACAATACCGACCGCCCTCGTTAGTTTTCAGGTCTAACGAAAGTGGTCGGTACATAAAAAAGCATTATTATTTTTATTTCACTGCTTCCATAAAGTAAATCCGGGAGGAAAAATCCGGGAACAGTCTGGTGTCGGAATTATATCCGGTTCCGGCGAAAGCAGGCTTCAGAGCGATTCCTGCACGCATCAGGGTATCTCCGTAAGCAGTCAGTTCTTCTTTTTCGCCATTCATATTCACAAATCGTGAAAGAATCTCCTGCAATATAGATCCCTGCTTGATATGAACCGGAGAAACGGTGTTCACAAGGTCTCCGAAGTCTTTCAGATTGTATTTGATATTCCTACCGTAGAAATGATATTTCACATCCGGAAGTAACCCCACCGGGCGATACCAGTCATGGGATTGGTTTGGAGTTGTCAGGCGCCGGAAGAACAGCCCCACTGCTCTTCTGCCATCCGGGGACACGCAGGTCCAGGATAAGGTTTCCGAGTCGGAAGCTTCGTTTTCTGCTCCACGATAAAAGGATCCAAACTGGAAAACATCCCGCCATTTTTTATAAAGTGCAATCTGCTCCCGGATTGCGTTGAGATCACTTCCGGACAGATCCTTTAAATTACATTCATATCCTAAGACACCGAAGGAAGCCACCTGAAAACGGGTCTCAAGGGGCGTGATCCTTAAGGTCTGATGATTTGGACAGGATGATACATGTGCTGTAAATACCGATAAGGGATATCCATAGCTGTAACTGTTCTGAATCCCGGTACGGCACAGTGCGTCCGTATTATCGCTCGCCCAGATCTGTGGGAAATAACTTAATATTCCCAGATCAAAACGATTTCCACCTGAACTGCAGCCTTCAAACAAAATCTCAGGGAAACGTGTGGTAAGTTCATCCATAATGTGATAAAGCCCCAGCACATAACGATGTGCAGTCTCTCCCTGTTTCGCAGCCGGCAGATAAGGGGAATAAATATCACTGAAATTGCGGTTCATATCCCACTTTACATAACGGATGTCTCCGGAGGAAAATACCTTCGTCATGGAATCTATTACATATTGTTGTACTTCGGGATTGCACAGATCCAAAAGGCGCTGATTACGTCCCTCGGAGTGGGGATGTCCCGGAATCATCATTGCCCAGTCGGGATGTTCTTGATAGAGACGGCTGTTTTCACTGATCATCTCCGGCTCAACCCAGAGACCGAAATCCACCCCCAGGGCTTTGATTTTTTTACTGAGGGAAGCAATTCCTCCGGGCAACTTCTTCGGATCCGGTTCCCAGTCTCCCAGTGAGGAAGTGTCATCATTTCGTCCCAAGAACCACCCGTCATCCATGACGAACAGTTCAATGCCGACATCTGCTCCTGCTTTTGCCAGCTGTACAAGCTTTCTCTCATCAATCTTAAAATAACAGGCTTCCCAGCTGTTTAACAGAACCGGACGAGGTCTTCTCTTCCACACTCCTCGGACAATATGCTCTCTGATAAAGGAATGTAACTGTCGGCTGAGTCTGCCATACCCCTTCGAAGAATAACTTAAAACAGCCTCCGGTGTATCAAAGTGCGCTTCCGGAGTCAGCTTCCAGGAAAAACTTTGTGGATTGATCCCACTTACAAAGCGCAGTTTCCCATAAGAGTCTTTCTCAAGGGCTTCATAATGATTTCCACTGTAGATCAGATTGCAGCCGATACAGGAGCCAAAAGTCTCACAGGTGTTCTTATGTCCCAGGATCATAAAAGGATTCGAACGGTTCGAAGAGGTTCCTGTATAAGAAGCATTTACAAATTTGCCGGAACGTAAGGAAATCTGTTCTCTGTGCATTTCTCTTGCCCAGGCACCACTGAAATGAGTGATCATGGAATAATCCTCTGTCAGATCTAATTGTGCGCTGAGGCATCGATTCAAGGTGACAGATGCGTCACTATGATTGATCAGCCGTGCACTCCTGGTAATGACATCACATTCTTCGAATACGGTATAAAACAGCTGCAACTCCAAATGATTCGTAATATCCTGCAAAATAATCTGAAGGCATTCCGCGGAATCAGTTTCCGCTTCTGAATAACTGTGAGGGAGTCCGGAATCCTGCAGGTACTGTTCTCTTTCCTTTAAAGTAATAACTTCATAGGAATCAAAAGTAAAGTCAGAGGTGACACTCCCGTCAGTAAACCTGACTTCTAAAAAGGGTTCCCGGATATCTCCCTTTCCCAACGTACCAACCTCCAAACAGACATCTTCCATGGAGATCTGCGGATGTTCCCTGTCGTAGGTACAGGTGTTTCCCGGAGCGAAAGCTCTCTGTATGACAAGGGGCGCACAGGAGGAAGGATCCTGTGAATCCACAGTGATCCGCTCACCGTAATACAGATGTTCTAAATGTCCGGTCTCCATGACCCACATTCCGTAAGTTGTGTGGGCTGTCTGTAAAAAGAACCATGGTCTTGTATCGGAATCTTTTAAAATCTGAATCATGCTTTAAGCCTCCTGAATCTCTTTTAATCGTTCCTCGGTCAGCTGATACTTCTTATGAAAGAAAATGACACCGATGACAAGGAGCAGAATGGGGAACAGTGTCATCGTCATACGAAGTCCCACCACAGAACTTCCGGAAGCTCCTGCAGCTGCCACAGCATCGCTGGTATCAGAGCTTAAGTTGCAGAGGTTCAGGCACAGAGAAGCCACTAACGCAGCAACACCGGAAGCCAGTTTTACCACGAAGGTCTGCATGGAGAAAATGACACTCTCGTCTCTGCGATGATTTTTCCATTGACCGTAATCTACGGTATTGGCTAAAAATACGGTGGTCAGTACTGTCAGCATACCATTGGCGGCAAAGATTAAGAAGCCGGGAAGGAACAGTAAAAATACATTACTCATATTCGTAAAACATAAAAGAAGCAATACAGCATATCCGGCAATTGCCATCAGGAAGCTGACGTAGAAGATCCGGATGGTACTCATAAACTTACGAAATAACGGGAACAGAAGCATCATGGCGAGAATCTGTACCGCTCCACCGAAGGTGTTGAATAGTGTATAGGAATTATACCAGGTATCTCCGCCAAAATCGTATTTGAAGAAATAAATTACCAGGTTGGAGGTGGTATAGACCGCGCAGTTGATCAGTACAATGGTAATTACCACTGCCATCGCCTGATCGTTCTGAATTAACGCCTTGAACATCTGGCCGATGGAAGGTGCGTCCACATCTACCGTAGATTTTTCCTTGATATTAATACAGGTAATGGCAATAAATATCACAAACAGCACAGCAATGATCAGGGTGAACCGGGAAAATCCGACCCGCTCTTCTCCTCCGCCCAGGGCATTGACGCAGAGCATGGTGATCACGGTGATAATGGCAGAGCCTACACCGGCGCAGGAACGTCCCAGCGTAGACAATCCTTCACGCTCTTTTCCACTGTGAGTAAATGCCGGTATCATGGACCAGAAGGGAATATCCATCATGGTATAGGTCACGCCCCAGAGAATGTAAGTGACTGCCGCATAAGCTACCAGTCCATTGCCATTCAGTGCAGGCGGTGCCGAGAACATCAGATACAGAACAACGGCATTGGTCACTGTGCCGATCATCAGCCAGGGGCGGAACTTCCCCCATCTGGTCCTGGTCTTTGCCACGATGACACCCATGAAGGGATCGTTAAACGCATCGAATACTCTTGCAACCAGCAGAATGATACCCATGGCTACGGCGTTCACGCCTAAAATATCCTGATAATAATACAAAATATAGCTGGCAGACAGCATGTATACCATATCCTTGCCTACCGCACCCAGTCCATAAGAAAATTTTTCTTTTCCACTTAAACCCATAATGTAACCCTGATCCTTTCTTTTGAAATCCTTTGAAATCTAACGCTCAAATGAAACCATTAAATCATAATCTGAAAAGGTATCCGTATTTCCCCTGCCGTCTGTGACTGCAACAGCAAAGCTCCCCGACCGGATCTTCCCGTACTCTTAACATAAGTTCCACCCATGCCTCCCTGTAAAGCAATGGTGTCAGGTCCGATGATGGAGATGTCACCTTCCGTAATCAGACGAACCGGCTCCTGATAAAAGGGAAGCACATTTCCATGGTCATCCACTGCACGGATCCGCACCAGTGCCACATCATAGCTGTGCTGTTCCGTCAGAATGGTATGATCCGCTTCTGCTTCCAACCGGATTTCGCGAACCGGTTCTTTGGTGACGGATTTTACGACTTTGCCGTCTTTGATAGCGTCAAACCGGTATATGGTAGCCGTACCGCCCCAGTCACCGATGTACTTTGTATACAGCCTGGTCACTTCCGCAAAATCGATATGATAGATCAGAAGCAGTTTTAAAGCTGTAAGATATAATCTCTTTGGAATGTGGTTCAGGCTTCCTCGCGCTACGAGATTCATGGCATCCGTGATCTCCTTTGCATGTTTCGGACGGAATCTTTCGTTCTGTGCAAAAGAATCTCCGATAAAATCATCGATCAGGATGGGACCGTGCTTTAAGTGCTTATAAGGTGACATTCCCGGCAGATATTCCTTGATAAACCGGTCATTTTTGTACATTTTCACGCTGTCTGCATTGGATAGAATATAAATGTTGCCACGGTTACAGCCGGGATGCTCTCCGATATCCATGGAGGAAGTGATCTCCAGCACAGGAGTCTGCTCCTGCTCACAGGCATAGATATTTGCAGCCAGCTTCGGATTCCGGAACATATCCATGACACCATGATAACAGATCCGGTCACCGCTTCCGAAGTCTTTGTGAGTGTTGTAGTCGAACATGCACCAGCCGAAGCTTCCGGCAATATCGGGCTGACCTGCCACGGCATCCAGTACATTGGCGTGGCGGATGGCATGCTCACTGCGGCGCTCTTCGTTGTCGAAGGCCTTTGTGGGATACATATGCCCGTTGTACTCACTGATCAGATAAGGCTTCTCCATATCAGATGTGACTTTTTTCTTTGGATCACAGCCGGGCATCTCACCATCGTGCAGAAAATCATTATACGTATAGACATCTTCTAACAGATGACTTTTTTTCATGGCACGGACACCACCGGTAGGTCTTGATGGATCCAGCTTATGTGCCACGGCATTGGTCTTTTCGTAAAAAGCATCGTCATCCGGTGACTCATTGATGCGTATTCCCCATAAAATGATGGAGGGATGATTACGGTACTGTCGGATCATGTCTTCGGCATTTGCAACCGCCTGTGCTTTCCAGGAATCATCTCCGATATGCTGCCAGCCGGGGAATTCTGTGAATACTAAAAGTCCAAGCTCATCACAGCGCTCTAAAAAATAATGGCTCTGGGGATAATGGGAAGTCCTTACGGCATTTAAACCCAACTCCTTTTTCAGAAGATCCGCATCCAGCCGTTGCATGCTCTTAGGCATGGCATATCCCACATAAGGGAAGCTCTGGTGGCGGTTTAAGCCGCGGATCCGCAACTTCCTGCCATTAAGATAAAAGCCGTCCTTTTTAAATACTGCTTCCCGGATACCAAACGTGGTCTCTGTCTCATCCAGGAGCATATTATCCTGATATAGCTGTGTCTTTAAAATATAGAGATTAGCTTCTTCGGTGTCCCATAACAGAGGAGCGGTAATGGTTGCCGTGAGGGAGAACTCCTTGTCGCAGGAAACATCCGTAGAAACAGTCTGCTCGCACAAAAGACTCCAGGATTCCTGCACGGCTGCGGTACTTTTGGGCATGTAGTACTGTCGGATGGTCACGTTATCATCACTTTCAGTAAGCGTGATCTCTGAGGTGATCTGCGCTGTCACGGGAGACGATCTAAAATCTATCGCTGTATGGACGAAGATATCCGAAAGGGAGACTTTTTCCTTTACTTCCAACCGGACATCCCGGTAGATACCGCCATAGGTCATATAATCGATCACATAGCCAAAGGGCGGAACGTTTAAATTCTCTCTGCTGTCTAAGCGGACACAGAGCAGATTATCCTGTCCATAGAGTACATTGTCTGTTAAATCTACAGTAAATGCAGTGTAACCGCAGTGATGCTCTCCCACTTTTTTCCCATTACAAAATACAGTACTGTCATGGGCAGCTCCCTCAAAAGTAAGCTGGATCCGTTTTCCCTGCCAGTCCTTTGGAATCAGGAGATGGCGTCTGTATCCGCTGACCATCTGGTAGAGGGATTCGTCAAAATAATGAAACGGGGTTTCCTTACAGGTATGCGGCAGACGTACCGGCTGCAGCGTGTTTTCCGGATATTCCGGTGCCATTAAACTGTCCTCAAACTGTTCAGTGAACAGCCAGTCGTCGTTTAAGTAAAGTCTATGTGTCATAAGTTCTTCTCCCTTTTTGTCTGCGTATTTACTGCCTCTGTGTGATTCCGTACATGAGAATATTTACGACCTCGTTTAAGGCATCCACGTAAGTCAGATGATTCTGTGCGAGGATATCTCTTTGGAAAAACTGCTCAATGGAGGCTTCCAGCATCATTTTCACCAGGCAGATGGGAACCGGGCGGATACTGCCCTCTGCCATGCCTGTCTCGATCAGCTGGATCGTAGGCTCCCAGCCGGTCTCTAAGCGAAGCTCCACTTTATGGTAGATCTTAGGATATTTGTCCCGTAGGGAATAGAGCTTTCTGAGGTCAATATTCTGATAGCCTTCCGGCAGGACGCCTAAGATGCGCTGTAGCTTTTCGATGGTTCCCAGCGCAGAATCCGTCAGGATCATCTGCTCGCTTTCCTTGATCGAATCAAAAATATAATCTACCATGGCAAGAAACAATGCTTCCTTATCGTCATAGACGGTGTAAATGGTCTTTTTGCTGATGGAAAGTTCCTTTGCCAGGTCATCCATCGTGAACTTCAGCCCTTTCCGATCGAAGACACGAAGGGTGGCATCCAAAATGTTTTTTTGCAGAGCATCTGTGGTATCCATAGGTTTTCCTCCGTCTTTAGATGAGAATTATCATATATTTCCCCGGAAACGAAAATGCAAAAATTAGTTTCCTTTGATGCAAGTGTAGCATTTTGCAGGGGAATATTCAAGAAACGTTTTTACTAAAAAGAGTTTCCTGAAATTGTGAAATATAACAAAAAACCAGCCAAACGAGTGTTGACTGGTTTATAAGCAGGTTCTTATATTTTTTTCCATTGTTCTGCCAGGGTGGGATGGGACTTTTTACGGGTGATCTCCACCAGACCAAGTGGTGTCATATCCACGATCCGGGGATGCTGAGGATCCTGTGCGGTCAGCGTTTTCAGGTATTTCAGCAGTTCCTGACGATTTTCCTTTTCTGCTATATTGATGAAGTCTACAATAATGATACCGGACAGATTCCGCAGACGCAACTGTCTTGCAACCTCTTCTGCCGCTTCGGCATTGACCTGATAATAGGTCTCTTCTCCCATCTTCTTAGATTCATTTTTGCCGGAATTGACATCGATGACTGTCATGGCTTCCGTGGGCTCAATGACCAGATATCCGCCGCATTTCAGCCAGACTCTCGTATCCAGTGCCTCATCCATCCCCTTTTCGAGAGAATATAAAAGACGCAGGGAAATGGCAGGATCCTCATACAACCGGAGGTTCTTCTGCTGTAAAAGCGGATGACTGCTTTCAGAAAGCTTGTGGAAGATCTCAGGGTCGTCCGTAAGGACTTCACTGTATTCCGATGGATCTGCCAACTGTTCCAATGCCTCGTAGATGGCTTCAGAAGGCGCAAGAAGACAGGTGAGGCATACTTTATGGATTGCCTGATTTAAAAGGCTCTGAAGGGCTTCAGATGCGCTCTCAGGGGTGGCTCCGTTTTTAACAAGCTGTTGCTTCATCCGGGAAGGATCTGTGGTAACGGAAGCCCGCTTTGTCTTCTGGGCATCTCTGGTGACCATGACCACCAGTTCATCTCCGGCTTTTAAGCTTCCGTCCGGCTGTCTGTTGGTTAGATGTGCCGTACCTGCTTCCCGTAATGGCAGAAAGCACAGTTCCCCGGGCGCAATCTCCACGAAGCAGGCATCGATGTTTTTCGCCACATTCTGTATTTTTCCCAGGTAGATTCCGCCAATCTTACTGGCATTCGAACGCAGCACCCGCACAGCGGCAATTCCGCCGGAGTTCACAAGTAATGCCACATTTTTATCCCGAAGCTTCGTAAAGATCATTTTCCCGGTAGTACAGTCAGTGCTCTTACGGATCTCATTGATTTCTTTTTCTCTTGCCGGTCTGCCGCCGGTGAGACTGCGGCTCATTGGGTATCTCCGGAAGCCGCTTTGTAAGCTTCTTCGCTGTCATAACCGATGGCGTCTAAGGGAAGCAGTTCTCCGGCATCGCTTCTTAAATAGGTCTCTTCTCTGTTGACCATAAGGGCATTCTCAGGGAGGGGGGCTCCATTTTCCGCAAATAATGCCTCCACTACCTGAATGGGCTTGATATTGCCGGCGCTGGATGCATCTACCAACAGATACAGGCTGTTACCATCCACGGCTTTCAGCTCATAGATGCCTTCTTTTAAATTGATTTCCCGGCTGCCTTTTTTGGTCTCCTTGGTGATCAGGATCTCGTCCTTTTTAAGGAAGCGTTCCACTGCAGGTGCCAGATCAAAATGAGGACCTCTGCCCTCCCGGAAGGTTACGGTATATCCGGCGGCAGCCACACTTGCCATGGCATTGCCCGCCTTATCCGGCAGGATCTTCACGGAAGTGATCTCAATGCCGGGTACAGATGCGGCATTGAGCCTTGTTTTCACATACTCACAGGAAGTCAGGGAATGTACTTCCAGATCCATATATTCTCCGTTACTGGTCAGTCCAACGCCTAAGGGTGCGGCAAAGGACATGATCTGATGCGGGCTGAAGCCTCCGGTGTATGCTACATCCAGCTCCGCTCTGCGGTTGGCTTTCTGGAAAAAGCGCATCACATCCAGATGGCCGATAAAACGTACCGGTCCGTATTTCTTAAACTTGATTCTTAATTTCATAATTTCTGTCAGATTTCTATGCGGTCTTTTTTGAAAGACCTGCAATACCCTTTCTTCTTATTCTTCAACATTCAATAACGTGCCATAAGGGTGTGTCTCGTACGATCAGTCTCTGGGCTCTATGCAGATACCGCAGCCGAATCTGGCGGCACCGCAGCCCTGACATGCCTGCTTGCAGTTCGGGGAGATCGTTTCGTTTTTCGCCTTCTGCCATTCTCTCTCCAGGAAAGAACGGGAGACACCGCAGTCCAGGAAATCCCAGGGCAGGATCTCATCCAAGGGTCGTTCTCTATGGGAATAGAAATCCGGATCCAGACCGCAGGCAGCGAAGGCTTCCATCCAGACATCATTGTGGAAGTATTCGCTCCAGGCATCGTAGAAGCAGCCCTTGTGATAAACATATAAAAGCACCTGGGACAATCTTCTATCGCCTCTTGCCAGCACACCTTCTAAGACGCTGACATCCGCTTCGTGCCAGTTGTACTTGATACTCTTCTGGTTCAACTGTTCGGAGATGGCTTTTCTGGTCAGATATGCCTTTTCCACGAATTCTTCCTTGGTACACTGGGGTGCCCACTGGAATGGAGTAAAGGGCTTCGGTACGAAGAAGGAAGTACTGGTAACAATCTGTACTCTGCCGTTGACACGTTTCTCCTTCGGCACCGTATCGAAGAAAGTGGCTGCGATCTTATTGGACAGCTCGGCGATGCCGCGGATATCCTCCTCGGTCTCGGTGGGATGTCCCAGCATGAAATACAGCTTGACTCTGGTCCAGCCGCCCTCGAAAGCCAGCGCAGAACCCTGAAGGATCACTTCCTCGGTGAGTCCTTTATTGATGACATCACGCAGTCTCTGGCTGCCGGCCTCCGGAGCAAAGGTCAGACTGGATTTTTTCACATCCTGCACCTTACTCATGACATCCAGGGAAAAGGCATCGATACGTAAGGACGGCAGAGAGATATTGATATGTCTCTTGTCACATTCTTCCATCAGGAAATCGATCAGCTCCGGCAGTTTGCTATAATCACTGGAGCTTAAGGAACTTAAGGAGATCTCCTCGTGACCGGTATTTTTCAGCATTTCCATGGCGTATTTTTTCAATATTTCCACATCGCGCTCTCTGACCGGACGGTACAGCTGCCCAGCCTGGCAGAAACGGCATCCGCGGATACAGCCTCTCTGAATCTCTAAGACCACTCTGTCCTGCGTGACCTTAATGTAAGGTACCACGGGCTTCATGGGATAAAAGCTGTCGGTCATATCCGTCACCAGTTCCTTGCGGATCGTAGCGGAAATCCCCTCTTCGGTCGGAAGGAAGGAAGCGATGGTGCCGTCCTCATGATAAGTAGTTTCATAGAATCTGGGAACATACATGCCGGGCAGCTTTGCAGCACGGCGTAAGAATTCTTCTCTTCCTGCCTTCTCTTCTCTGCACTTTTTATACAGATCGATCAGCGGGCGATACTGGGTCTCGCCTTCACCGATATAGAAGATATCGAAAAAGTCTGCAATGGGTTCCGGATTATAGGTGCAGGGACCGCCACCGATGACAATGGGACAATCATCCCCACGTTCCTTTGCAAGCAGCGGGATCTTCGCCAGATCCAGGACCTGTAAAATATTCGTATAACACATTTCGTACTGAATGGTGATTCCCAGAAAATCAAAATCCTTTACCGGATCCTGACTCTCCAGGGCAAACAGAGGGATATTTTCCTTACGCATGATGGCATCTAAATCCACCCAGGGAGAATAGACTCTCTCACACCAGACATCGTCCCAGGAGTTGAGCATGCCATACAGGATCTGAATGCCCAAATGGGACATGCCGATCTCGTAGACATCGGGGAAGCACATACAAAAACGGACATCAATGTTATTTAGGTCCTTCACCACCGCGTTCACTTCGTTGCCGATGTAACGGGCAGGTTTCTCAATCTTCATCAGAATATCATCGCTTAATGCTAATTTTTCGTTCATAACTACCTCAAATGATTATTATAATGATCTCTCTCAAATTGCTAATAACTATTCAATACATCATTATACCTTAAAAAAACCAGTTCTGCCAGTACCAAAAGGTACATAAATATGAACTGCAAAGCATGGTCATGTAGGGAGGAATATTTTTGGAACCATTGGATGATAAGAATACAGCACAACTGCTGCAGCAAATGCGCAGACAGACAGAAATAAGGCCGGAGCAGGAAGAATCCAGTGGTTCCGGTAGTTCTCATACCGGGACTTTCAGAATCCGTCTTGCTCTGGCCGGAGTATTACTGCTTACAGTGATATTGCTTGATCGGGAAAATAAAAGCTTTGCCGGTCTGTCCATGGATCAGGTGCTGTCTTACGTTACGGAGGTAGATTACGGAACATATATCGAGACCTGGATGGAAAATGCGGTTAACGATTTGCAAGCTCTGTAGTGATTTCTTCCCAGGTGACATCTTTTTCTGCCATCAGGACCATCATATGATACAAGAAATCACTGATCTCATATTTGACCTCATTGGGGTTGGGATTTTTGGCGGCGATCACAATCTCGGTTGCCTCCTCGCCCAGTTTCTTGAGAATCTTGTCAATGCCCTTGTCGAACAGGTAATTGGTATAGGAACCCTCCTTGGGGTGGACCTTGCGATCCTTGATCACATTGAATACTTCCTCGAATACCTGTAAGGGGTTGCTGCTTTCTTCGTAATCCTTTTTTGTGATCTCGTTAAAGAAACAGCTCTTGCTGCCGGTATGACAGGCAGCACCGATCTGTGATACCTTAGCAAGGATTGTGTCCATATCACAGTCAGCCACCAGTTCCTTCACATACTGGTAATGACCGCTGGTCAGTCCCTTCAGCCATAGTTCCTGTCTGCTTCTGCTGTAGTAAGTCATTTTACCAAGCTTCAGAGTCTGTTCATAAGCTTCCTCATTCATGTAAGCCATCATCAGAACTTCCTGAGTACGGTAATCCTGCACGATAACAGGTACCATGCCATCACTGTTTTTCTTGAAATCTTCCCACTTGTAAGCAGCCTGGAAGGATTCAATGGGAATATCATTTTCCCGGCACAGATCCTTCAGGGCAACGATTTCTTTCACATTGTCATTGATGGTATTACCGGTGACGCCACATACATTTTCATATGCGAAGATCTCTAACAGCTTGTTCAGTGCTACCTGATTAATCTGCACAAAAAAGGGAAGAGACAGAATACTCTGCGTCTCCCGGATCTGGTGAGGATTCATCAGGATCATGGCAGAGACATACTTTTCAATCTTCTCTTTATGTAATTCCAAAACGGCGGGATCATTATAGGAGATCAGTATCTTTTCCTTGCCAAATTTTAGGGAGACTTCCTCCGTGATCTCAATATTACTCTCTTTCTCATAGTCGAGAACCGCTTTTTTACATCCGGCATAAAGTAATTTCTTAATGTCCTCCATGCGCTTTACATTGCCGGCACCGATGACATCCACTTCCGCTTTGGCGCAGATTTCCTTGATGATGTCCAACGCTGCCTCGTGCTCGGCGTCTCCTTCGGACATATCGAATACGATCAATTCATCTGCATTGTGCTCACAATAATAATCTGCTAGACGTACCGGGTCGGTATCCACGATGGTGGTATCTGTAAGGTTTCTCACCGCATGCTCATGATATAAATAAATACAGGGAACAAATTTCTTGATGATCATAGTAATCCTCGCGTTTTCTATGCCTGCAGGGTACGGACCACAGGCACGTATTTTTTTACAGACTTCCTTTGGTACTTAATACATCCGTTACCTTCGGATTATAGGAAACGGCCTGATCCAGTGCTTTGGCAAATGCCTTGAATATTGCCTCGATCATGTGATGATTGTTACCGGAGGACAACATTTTGATATGTAGATTCATTCCGGCACTATAAGATACAGCATAGAAAAATTCCTTCACCAGCTCTGTATCCAACTCACCTACCTTGGGCACTGTGAATTCACATTCAAAATTAAGGTAAGGGCGACCGCTTAAGTCAACGGCACACAAGGCAAGCACTTCATCCATGGGCAGGACAAAATAACCGTAACGGTTGATTCCCTTCTTGTCTCCCACTGCTTTTTTGATGGCTTCGCCTAAGACGATACCGGTATCCTCCACTGTATGGTGGCCATCCACCTGTAAGTCTCCTTTTACCTTGCAGTCCAGATCAAAAAAGCCGTGTCTCGCAAAGCCATCCAGCATATGGTCGAAAAATCCGATGCCGGTAGACAGATCTGCTTTTCCGCTGCCATCCAGATTCAGGGTAATGGCAATATCGGTCTCTTTTGTTGTTCGGTTCACAGATGCTTTTCGTTCCATAGTATCTCCTAATCTTCAAATCTCACTTTAATACTGTTTGCGTGTGCGGTCAAGCCTTCGCTTTTTGCAAAGGTCTCGATCTGGTTATGTACTTTCTCCAGAGCCTGTCTGGAATAAGAAATGATACTGGTTTTCTTGATGAAATCATCTACATTTACCGGTGAGAAAAATCTTGCGGTACCGTTGGTAGGCAGGATGTGGTTCGGACCTGCAAAATAATCTCCTAAAGGCTCGGAAGCATACTCTCCTAAGAAAATGGCACCGGCGTTGCGGATACGTGTCATGGTGTCAAAAGGATTTTTCGTAATGATCTCAAGGTGCTCGGAAGCAATGGCATTTGCTGCATCAATGGCATCTTCCATACTTTCAGCCAGTAATATATATCCGTAGTTATCCAGTGATTTCTGAATAATGGGCGCACGTTCCAGTACTTTCACAAAACCATCCACCTCTTCAGATACCTTCTCGGCAAGCTCCTTAGAAGTCGTGATCAGGATGGCACTTGCAAGCTCGTCATGCTCTGCCTGGGACAGAAGATCTGCCGCAACGTATCTGGGAGTTGCGGTCTCATCCGCCAGCACCAGAATTTCACTTGGGCCGGCAATGGAATCAATGCTGACATAGCCGTACACTGCTTTTTTGGCAAGTGCTACGAAAATATTACCGGGGCCCGTGATCTTGTCTACCTTCGGAACAGACTCTGTGCCGAAAGCCATGGCAGCGATGGCCTGTGCTCCGCCAACCTTATAGATGGTATCCACACCGGCGATATCTGCGGCTACCAGAGTACCGGGATTGACTTTACCGTCTTTTCCGGGAGGGGTGGTCATAATGATCTCATCTACACCGGCTACTTTCGCAGGGATCACATTCATCAATACACTGGAAGGATAAGCGGCTTTTCCGCCGGGAACATAGACACCCGCCCTCTCAATGGCGGTGATCTTCATACCTAAGATAGTACCGTCGGGCTTGGCATCGAACCAGCTGTTACGAAGCTGCTTCTGGTGAAAAGCGCGGATATTCTCTGCGGATTGACGGATCACATCGATCAGGTTTTCATCCATCTGCGTATAAGCCTCCGCAATCTCCTCCTTCGTGACACGAATGTTTTCTGCGGTTAAAGTAAACTTATCGAACTGCAGGGTATAATCGAATAAAGCCTTGTCACCCTCGGCACGAACTCTGTCAATGATCTGATTCACGGTGCTTTCGTACTGAGAGTAGTTATTTGGACTTCTCTTTAAGAGGTCGTTCAAAATACTCTGTTTTGATTCTTTATCCAATGCTACGATTCTCATAACGGTACTCTCCTAATCAATATGCTGTGATTTATCTGCTCTATTTTCTGATTAATCTGGTTACGACTGTATTTTTAACTGCTCGCGGATTGCCCCCACCAGTTTGCGGATACGGTCGGCTTCCATCTGCATGCTTACCGGATTGACGATCATGCGGGCGGACAAAGGACATACCTCTTCCAAAACTTCCAAACCGTTTTCTTTTAAGGTGGAACCGGTCTCCACAATATCCACGATGACATCGGATAACTCTACCAGAGGACCTAACTCCACAGAGCCATTTAACTTGATAATGTCTACTGTCTGATGCTTTTTATTGTAAAAATATTCTCTGGCGATATTAGGGTATTTGCTGGCTACCCGGATCCTCTCATGATGCTTTAAAAGTTCTCCTGCGGAAGCGGGACCGCAGACACACATACGGCATTTGCCAAAACCAAGATCCAGGACTTCATAAACATTACGATTTTCTTCCAAAATCGTATCTTTACCGACCACACCGATATCCGCAGCACCGTATTCGACATAAGTGGGAACATCGGGGCTTTTAGCCAGGAAAAAGCGCAATTTGTATTCTTCATTGACAAATATCAGCTTTCTGGTGTCTTTATCTTTCATTTCGTCGCAGGTAATACCGATCTGCTCGAAAAGTTCCAGTGTCTTTTTGGCAAGTCTGCCCTTTCCCAGAGCAAACGTAAGATATCTTTCTTCACTCATTACTGGTCTGCCTCCTCGTTCTCGGTGATTTCGGGGGAAAGTACGGTGGGAATGCCTTCTTTACGTAATTTTGCAGCCTCAGCAAGCTTTACCAGATAATCCGTCTCGTCTCCTGCCCGGTAATACATAATTTTGCCGGAAGCGGGAACATCAATAACTACTTTCTGACGAGATAAAGCCTCCAGCAGATCATCAATAACGATGACAAAACCGATGGCTGCCGTATCTTTACCGAACTTTCTAAGCAGGTTGTCATAACGACCGCCTTTTACCACGGCATCACCGATGCCATATGTATAAGCCTTAAAAACAACACCGGTATAATACTGATATTTGCTCAGCATTCCGAGATCAAAGGTAATATATTCCGCTACACCATATTGCTCCAGGCGTTTTTTTAATTTCTCGAGTCTTGCGATCGCCTGTAAGGAACGTTCATTTTTCACCAGTGATTTGGCAGCCTCCAGAGATTCTATGTTTTCAAACATATCCGCCAGTTTTAATAAAATGTTGTGATAAGGTTCCGGAATCTGCTTCTGTTCCAGCAGTTCCTGCGCAGCGAAAAAATTCTTGCCGGAGATGCAGGAACGGAGTTCTTTTTCCGTATCTTCATCCAGACCTGCTTCTTCACAGAGGCCACGGAAATAGTCCACTTCTCCTATGGTTACCTGAAATCTTGTCAGTCCTGTGCTCTTTAGCGCTTCGATCACCATACTGATGACTTCCGCATCTGCTTCTACGGAAGGATCGCCGATGAGTTCCGCGCCCATCTGGGTCACTTCTTTTAATTTACCCTGTAGATTGGATGTGTTGGTAAAAGTATTGCCGTTATAACTGAAGCGAAGAGGAACCTTCTCTTCCATGAAATATTTGGCTGCACAACGGGCAATGGACGGGGTAAAGTCCGGTCTCAGCACCAATGTATTTCCTTCTTTGTCGAAAAACTTGTAAAGCTCTTTGCTGGGAGTGGTTCCGATCTCCTTGGAGAAAACATCGAAAAACTCGATGGAAGGTGTCTGGATATCTTCATATCCAAAACAATGAATAGCATTCTGTAGCTTCTGCTCCACAGCCAGTTTCCTGGCATATTCTTTTCCGTAAATATCCCGGACACCTTCCGGGGTATGTAAAAGTCTGTTGTTCATAATAACATCCTCTGCTTTATATGCTTTTATATACTTTAGTAAGCTAACGTGCTACCATAGTAGTACGTGAAACTATTTGTAGTATACTAGGTGGCTTCTCTGATGTCAAGAAATTTATTCTTCCCGATCTTCCAGATCTTTTTTCAAAATGTCCAGATAGGGAACCAGAATTCCCTGATGCTTCGGAAGAACATATTCCGGATTTAATTCTTCGAACCGAAAGCTTTTCCGACCGCCTTCCTGTGCTCTGTCCCAGAAAAACCGGAGCATTTCATAAGGCAGATAGTATAACAGGTCCTTATGACTGTAGAAAATCAGGAAAAAAGCAATGCCACCCTGTTTTTCAAACTGCCGCATAAATTCTACTTGGTGAGGATGAATATTCTGCAGGGAAAAAGTATCCACGGCACATTCCTTGGCATCAAAGCATACAGGGATTCCCTGCACGGCACCGATGTAGTCTACGGTACTCTTCTGTTCGAAAAAAGCCAGTGTGATCTGCCGGCTGTTTTTATCCATTTTGATGGGGGTAATGGGAGTAGGAATTTTCTGTATCAACGCCAGTCCGGCCTCCGCGTATTTTTCATTGGTACGGTTGACCATGTCTTCCAGTGTGGATCCCCGGAGTCCTCTCGTATTCCATGTTGCCATTTGTTAGGGCTCCTTTCTAACAGGCACTATCAGGAGCCAGATTCAGAGCCTGCAAGATTTCTGCAAATTTATGGGGAAGTGGTGCGGTAAAAGTCTGTCCGCTTACTTTGGCAAGAGGTCCTTCTACCTCTTTCGGAAAACAGATCCTTCCGGCATGCAGAAGCTGATGATGCAGAGAGTATTCCGACTGCATTCTCCTGTTTAATTTGTTGTCTCCGTATTTGGTATCTCCTAACAACGGATGCCCGGTGCCGGCCAGGTGGGCACGGATCTGGTGTGTCTTGCCGGTGACCAGTTCTACGGTTAATAGCGTGAAATCTCCTGCCACGGCATTTGGCATATAAATGGTACGGATATAGGAAGCCTCAGCGGGAGCCTCCGACGGATCAGCATAAACCTTTACGGTATTGGTACTTTCCTCTTTATACAGATAACCCTCCAGGGTACTCTCCTGTACAATTTTGCCCTTGCAGATTGTCTGATAATATTTTTTTACCGTACGATCCTTGATGATACGGCTGAGAGCCTGGGAACCGGATAACGTCTTACCACATAATACGATTCCGCTGGTATTGCGGTCCAGGCGGTTACAGACGGATGGATGAAAAGTGGCGAGATCGGCCTCAGTGATGGCATCCGTAGCCAGCAGATGTCCGATCAGCCATTCATTCAGGGATAGATCCTCCGGTTTCGCCTTCTGCGTCAGAACCCCGGCGGGTTTATTCAGCAACAGAATATCTTCATCTTCATAGAGAACACTGATATCCTTTAGGGAACGGTAAGCTTTACGGTAGTCAGAAGTGGTTTCTCTATTCTCGGTGCCGGACAGCGAGGCAAACGTTTCCTCCGAGAAAAAGCATTTTATCTCGTCTCCTTGGGCAAGAATTTCTTTTCCTTCTGCTTTTTTCCCATTCAATGTAATATTTTTTTTGCGTAACATCTTATATAAAAATCCGGTACCGGCGTTTGGAAATGCTTTTTTCAGAAATTTGTCCAGACGTTGGCCATCCTGATTTTTACCTATGGTGAGTTGCTGCATAAAAATCCCTCTTTTCAAAAGTATTTTACAGAGATACGCTTTTTAATGTCTGACAGATTCCGCCTGTCAGTTCCGGCTGTGCGGGAAGGTCTTTTAACTGTTCACATCTCTTCAGATACTTGTCAAGATCATGAAAAATTTTCACAGTGACTTCTCTGTAATTATCCTTTTTCAGGATATTCTGAATGTGTTTATAAAAAGCCTGTTCTGCGAACTTCGGATCGGACGTGTATCCGCAGAGAGTGTTGCCGCAGATGGTCATGTGATGAATCACATAATTTTTCTCATAGGAGGTAAACACCATATCATAGAGTCCGGTAAGGCCGTCGGTATGTGCGGCAATCTGCGCAGCATCCTGTTCGTTACACCCTTTATAGCGTAAGAACATAAACATCTCCACCAGACTTTTGCATGCCGGAAGACATCCCAGTACTGCTACGATGGTCAGAAGATTCTCCCGACTGCCGGTAGTGACCCATCCGGCAATAAACAGAGACAGGGAAATGGCAAAATAAAGCACCGTTCGTAAAATTTCATAATTTTTTTGGGTGCGGAGATATCCGCTGGTCCCTTTGTAGGCATCTGTGGAAAACATTCTTTTGAATTGCATTAAAATTTACTCCTTTATTCGTAAGTGTTTGATTTCATCTTCGGTCAACGCCCGGTAATCACCTCGGGAAAGAGCAGGATCCAGGGACAGAGAGCCGAAACGGATACGTTCTAAAGTAAGTACCTGATTACCTATGGCCTGCAACATGCGCTTTACTTGATGAAAACGCCCCTCGTGAATGGTCAGTAACAGGTCTCCGTCTTCGGTAATTACGGCTTTCGCTGGAGCCGTCGGTTTGTCATCTCCGATTTCAAGACCAGATTCCAGACGGTGGATATCTTCTGCGGAAAGCGGCTTTTCCGGCCTTACACGATATGTTTTATCTACATGCTTTTTCGGCGACAACAGATCATGGGCCAGAGCACCGTCATTGGTTAAGAGCAACAACCCCGTAGTATCTTTGTCCAGACGTCCTACCGGGAACAGCTCCTTCTGCTCCGGTACCGTCAGGAGACTCACCACGGTGGGTGCAGTATTGTCATTGGTGGCGGATACGACACCCTCCGGTTTATTTAACATGTAATAGACATATTTTTGATAATGGATTTCTTTCCCCTGACAAATGACAATGTCGGTATCTTCATTGACCTTTGTCTCCGGCTTTTTGACTATCTGACCGTTTATCGCCACTTGTCCCTTTTTGATGTATTCCTTTACCTGGCTTCTGGTGCCTATATTATTATCACATAAAAGTTTATCCAATCGCATGGACACTGATCTCTTTCTTAAGACTTAAAATTCTTTTTCCGGCATATAGTATACAAACTCTGCAAGGCAGTCTGCTATGAAAAAAATATCCGGAATCTGTTTTTTTGTTGTAATGACCTGCTGCATCCTGACACATTCTTCCTTAAGTCTTGCATATGCTGCCTTGGGCCTGGAACTTTGGTATGAAAAAATGGTGCCGGTGCTTCTTCCGTTTATGATCCTGTCGGGAACATTGATCCGCATGGGCCTGGTAAACAGTCTGATCCGACCGGTATACCCTTTGTTTGAAAAAATATTTCGTCTGTCCAGACCTGGAATCTATGTGATCCTGATGGGATTTCTGTGCGGATTTCCCATGGGAGCCCGTACCATTGCTGATTTTCGCGACAGACAGGAACTTTCTGTAACGGAAGGACAATATCTGCTGTCCTTCTGTAACAATCTTGGACCGGTATATTTTCTTGGATTTGTTCTGCCTCTGCTGCACCGGGAATCAATCCTGCCCTATTTATTCGGAATGTATGGTATTCCACTTGGGTACGGTATCCTTCTGCGTTATACAGTATATCGCAGGAAAATTCCGATGTCACAGACAATTTTCACAGTGTCAGCCGGTGGAACACCTGTTATGCCGTTGTTGGAAGCATTGGATGAAGCAGTGTATGCTGCCGGCAGAAATATTTTACAGCTGGGAGGTTATATGATCTTCTTCAATCTGCTGAATCTGCTACCGGGGATCTTTCTTCCGGATGGTCGTGTCTGTGCTCCGCTTTTGGAGATCAGCGGAGGGTTAAGCATATTGGGGGATCGATGGCCTCTTTATACGTTATTGCTGCTACCTGCCGGAGGACTTTGCTGCCTGGCCCAGACCGGAAGTTGTATCCGAAATACCGGTTTATCTCTGACCGGATATTTTTTTCATAAAATGTTTCTTACCGGACTTACAGCACTTTATTATCTGGGATGGTTCCTGTTGCGCCCGGACACATTTCTGCGCTGAGCCTTCCGTCTGCGTTTCCGGTGCCTGCTCTGTTGGATCTGATACAGTAGAAAGACCATCAGAAGCAATACCCCCAGAACGATACATATGACCAGGAACACTCCGAAATTTACTTCCTTTTTGCCTTCAGAGGATGATCCTGTATTCCCGGCTGCATCAGCCATGGTGATCACCGAACCGTAAGCGTCGGTCACCTGGGTTTCCGATATGCGGGAAGCCGCTGCCTCTTCTGCAGCCAGGCTTTCCTGTCTTGCTTCTTCCGCAGCCTTCTCCTGATCGACAAAAGGCTTGGCAAAAGTAATCGGTTCACTTTCGGTAAACAGATCCGCCTGGTTATATCCACGCACCGTGATTACCGGTGTTTCTCCCTTAGTGAAGGACAGGGAAAAGGTAAAAGTATCTGGATAAGTGCCAGCCATGATATCCAGATCCGGCCAGGGGATCAGTTCGGAATAAGTCTTCCCTCCATCGGTACTGTAATCATAATACATCATGGGACAATCGTAGTCCGTCGCGGTCACTTCCAATGTGACCTCTCCGGTGTCGTAATCCGCATTTTGCAATGTCAGTACACAGACATCCGGTTCGGTCTGATCACGGATCGTAGCGGGAAGAATGGATTGCAGAGATACTTCCGGAAGATTATTCGCTTCATTGCTGTAATCTACCCCCAGACTTGTGCTGGATAATCCAAAATATCTGGCAACGGATAATGCATCCTCTCTGCCGAAACGTTTCCAATCCTCTTCGGTCTGGCAATAAGGGGTATCACGACTTTCGTCGACATGACAGTGCTCAATGATAGCGGAAGGAATTGATCGGGCGGTGCACTCCCGGATGATTCCGTAATAATCGTCTCCACTATTTTTTAATTTTGTCTTGACGCCGCGGAGGAACAGTCCCATATCTTTCATCTGCTGCATCTGTTCCCAGCCGAATTGATAGCCGTAGGCATTGTATGGCTGTACGGAAGAGATCCATACTTCGGAACCGAACAGGTCATGATCCACGGATGCATTGTAATGAATACTGAATAAAAAATCCGCATTCCGCTCTTCAGCGAACTGTGCCCGGTCTGCCAGAGAAAGATTGACATCTTCCGTATGGGTCAGGTAGACATCCACATTATCATATTTCAGTAATTCTTCATACATTGCCATGGCGGTAACCATGGTCATTTTCTTCTCCTGGACAATACCTTCCAGGGTTCCTTCATTTTCACCACCGTGTCCGGGATCGATGACAATGGTAACCCTCTCTCCGGTCTCCTGTGCTCTCGGAGCCGCAGCAGCTTCCAGCGAACTGCAAAAAAAACAGGCTGTGACAAGACTGACCGTACAGATCATTGTCCTGACAAACAGCCTTTTTTGTTTTTTACTAACTTTCATTATGTCAATTCCTTTATTTTTAAAAAACCAGCTTTCAGCAGAAAACTGGTTTTATGATTACATTACATTTAAATCATCACTGGCCTTGTCAGCGTTGTCTATACCCTCTAAGTCTTCATCTACCGGATGGAGTTCACTACGGTTAGACTGGATAATATCCCGATACTGATTCAGATTGCCGATCAGGGTATCATAATTGGAACTGGCCTGCTGTGTGGAAGCGGATATGATATTTTCCAGATGAGCCAGCATATCATCCATATACTGCATTGCCTGGGATTTTAATTCATTGGCTTCAATGGTGGCATTGTCCAAAATCTCCTGTGCCTGTTTACTGGCCATGGTGACCACCTCGTTGGCCTGGGCATATGCCTGCTGCATAATTTCATGTTCATTGATCAGTTCGTTGGTATGAACGGTTGCTTCATTGATCAGAGCTTCTGCCTTGGCCTTGGCATCGTTCAGAATTGCCTCTTTGTTGCTGATGATCTTCTGATAACGTTTGATCTCATCCGGTGTCTTCATGCGCAGTTCCCGCAACAATTCATCGATTTCATCCTTATTAACAATGATCTCGGTACTGGACATGAACTTAGGCTTACAGCTCTCGATATAATCTTCTATTTCGTCAATTAATTGTTCGATTCGACTGCTCATGAAACTCTCCTTATTTACACATTGCGATTGTCTGAAAGCTTTTTCTGACGATATTTTTCGTAAATCAGATCAGCTACAAAATCCGGAACACAGGGTGTGATGTCTCCGTCAAAGCTTGCAATCTGCTTGATGGCAGAGGAACTTAAATACGCGTATTCCAGACTGGTTGTTAAAAAAACAGTATCGATTTTGCCGTGGGAAAGCATCCGGTTGGTCTGGGCCATCTGCAGTTCGTACTCAAAATCCGTAATGGCACGCAATCCCCGCACAATGACATGCAGATCCTTTTCCTGTGCATAATCTACTAATAGGCCACTGAAACTGTCAATCTGCACATTAGGCAGATCTTTTGTGGCTTCTTCTAGTATCTTAACACGTTCCTCTACAGAAAACAACGGTGTCTTTTCTTTATTATTCAAAACACTGACAATTAAAACATCAAATATTTCCGAGGCCCGGCGGATGATATCCATATGTCCGTTGGTAATAGGATCAAAGCTTCCGGTATAAACAGCCCTTTTCATAAAGTCTCCGTTCTGCAATTATTTCCTGCGAAGAAATACATGCTTGTTGGTTTTGTATTTTTTTTCACGGGTTACTTCAAACCCAAGCTCCTCTACATAAGAAAAATCCGTATGCAGAGAGGCCTCCACGAGGATCAGTGTTTCCTCCGATACATATTTTGCATAACGCAGCTGTTCCAGAACTCTGCGTTCCTGCTCCTGATCGTAGGGTGGATCCATGAAGATGACATCCACGTGTTTTTCATAGATACCTGTCAGTCCTGCACAGGCATCCTGCTTTAATACGATAGCACGGTCTTTCATTTTCGTAAATGCCAGATTATCCTCGATACATGCTAATGCCTTCGGGGCATTTTCGATAAAATATGCTTTTCTGGCACCGCGGCTCAATGCCTCAATACCAATGCCGCCGCTGCCACTGAAAATATCCACGAACACACAGTCCGGAATATAAGTCTGCAGCATATTAAAAAGAGTTTCTTTGATCCGGTCGGTTGTGGGTCTGGTATCCATGCCCTCCGGGGTCTTTAACGGCAGACTTCTTGCGGTTCCTGCAATGACTCTCATATGATTACTCTCCGTTTTCTCTATAAATGTTTTATGAATGATTCTGTTTAAAAAGTTACACTCTCACTTTGGTGCCCTTGCTGTCACGTTTGCCGAGTTTCAGATTATTCAGGATGAGCTCCTTGCCCTTATATTCAATGGTGGTCTCTACGGCATTTTTGGTATAATATACGTTTTCCACTACATCCTTGTCAGCCAGTTTCATACCGCGGACACCGATGGCACCTTTCTTTTTCTCGGGGATCTCATCGATGGAGAAGCGCAGGAAAAATCCTCCCCTGGTCTGCAATACGATGTTCCGCTGGTCAGTCAGGGCAGCAACATTTACAACGCAGTCACCCTCCGCCAGCTTCGTAGCGGCAACGGTACGTTTGGTCACATCGAATTCCCCGCCGTCTACCACTTTTAACATGGACTGGGCGGTGGCGAAGATTACCCGGCACAGATTCAGCTCCTTCTGGCTGGTGATGTATATGATCTCCTCGTTCTTCTGACTGAAGTTACTTACATTGTCAATGGGTGTGCCCTTATCACGGAACTTGCCGTAAGGCAGATCCAGCACCTTGATGGTATGCATCTGTCCGGTGTTGGTGAACAGGCAGATCCTTCCGGTATTTTTACAGGTGAAGACGTATTTATTTTCTGCATCTGCAGCTTCTTTATTCCGCTCGTAGGTGGAGACATCCACAGTCTTGGCATAGCCGAATCGATCCATGAGAAATACCACATCCATCTCTTCCAGCTCTTTTTCCTTGTAGACCGCTTCCTGACCGTTCTCGATGACAGTCTTGCGGGGATGGCTGTATTCCTTTTTAAATCCATCCAGTTCATTCATGATGACCTGTGCCATGGAATCTCTTCGGTCCAATATGTCTTCGTAGCGATAGATATTCGCCATGGTCTCTTCGTGCTCGTTTATCAATGCTTCCAGTTCCAGACCGATCAGCTTATACAGACGCATCTCTAAGATAGCGTTCGCCTGTTTCTCGGTGAACATCAGCTGGGCTGCCATGATCTTTGACTCTTTGGATTTGAACTTGATCCCGTCCACCTTGCCTTCTACGAGACAGGCCTTCGCCATGGCACGATCTTTGGAGCCACGTAAGATTTCGATGACAAGATCGATCACATTGCAGGCCTTGATCAGTCCTTCCTGAATCTCCTTGCGCTCCATTTCTTTGGCAAGAAGATTCGTATATTTTCTGGTGGCTACTTCAAACTGGAAATCCACATTCGCCTTGATGATCTGCTTTAAGCCCATGGTCTCCGGTCTGCCGTTTGCAATAGCCAGCATGTTCACACCGAAGGTATCTTCCAGACGGGTTTTTTTATAAAGCATATTTACAAAGTTCTCGGGATCTGCATCCTTACGTAATTCAATTACGATACGAATGCCCTCCTTGGAGGACTGGTTGGAAATATCTACAATATCCTGGGTCTTTTTGGTCTCGGACAGAGCTGCTACATCGGATAAAAATTTTGCAATATTGGCTCCGATCATGGTATAGGGAATCTCAGTGATCACCACGTTGGTCTTGCCGGCTTTTCCTTTCTGGAATTCTACCTTGCCACGCAGCTTGATCTTACCGGTTCCGGTCTCGTAGATCTCTTCCAGTTCATCCTTATTAATAACGATACCACCTGTGGGAAAATCCGGTCCTTTCAGATAACGCATCAGTTCTTTTGTCGTGATCTCGTTATTCAGCATATACGCTTTTACAGCATCAATAACTTCACCCAGATTGTGAGGTGGAATGCTGGTCGCCATACCTACGGCAATACCCTCCGAGCCGTTGACTAAAAGGTTGGGAATTTTTACGGGCAGTACGGAAGGTTCCTTTTCCGTTTCGTCGAAATTCGGTACAAAATCTACGACATCCTTATCCAGGTCAGCCAAAAATGCTTCCTGGGTGACTTTCTGAAGTCTTGCCTCGGTATAACGCATGGCAGCGGCTCCGTCTCCTTCGATGTTGCCGAAGTTGCCGTGACCGTCGATCAGAGGCATGCCCTTTTTGAAATCCTGGCTCATGACTACCAGTGCCTCATAGATGGAACTGTCACCGTGGGGATGATATTTACCCATGGTATCACCTACGATACGGGCACTTTTACGGTAGGGACGGTCATAGCGGATCCCCAACTCGTGCATATCGTAGAGAGTTCTACGCTGTACCGGCTTCAGACCGTCTCTGACATCCGGCAGGGCTCTGGCAATGATAACGCTCATGGCATAGTCGATGAAGGATTTCTGCATCTCCTCGGAGTATTCTGTTTTTATAATTCTGCTGTCGTCCATTTCTGGTCCTCGTCTTTCTGACATTACATTTCAGGATCTTATGATACTAGATGTCTAATTCCGCATCTGTAGCGTGATCATAAATAAAGGCTTTTCTGGGTGGTACATCCGTACCCATAAGAAGCTCTGTCATCTCGGAAGCCATACGTGCATCCTCAATCTCCACCAATTTCAACAGTCGGCGTTCCGGATCCAGTGTGGTCTCCCACAGCTGTTCGGCATCCATCTCACCCAGACCTTTGTATCGCTGTAAGGTAAAGGGTCCCTTGTGGGTTTTACGGTATTTTTCCAGTGCCTTGTCATCGTATAGATATTTTTCTTCTCCCTTGGAGGGCATTGCCTTGTATAAGGGAGGCATTGCTATGTACACATGCCCCTCGAAGATCAGGTCAGGCATGAAACGGTAAAATAAGGTCAGTAACAATGTGGAAATATGGGCACCATCCACATCGGCATCCGCCATGATGATGATCTTGTCATAGCGCAGCTTGGTAATATCAAAATCATTACCGTAACCCTCGGAAAATCCGCAGCCGAATGCGTTGATCATGGTCTTGATCTCAGCATTTGCCAGAACCTTATCGATGCTGGCTTTCTCCACGTTCAGGATCTTACCGCGGATAGGCAGGATTGCCTGATACATACGGTTTCTTGCTGTCTTGGCACTGCCGCCCGCAGAATCACCCTCTACAATGAAAATTTCACATTTGGAAGGATCTCTGGACTCGCAGTTTGCCAGTTTTCCGTTGGAATCAAAGGAGAACTTCTGCTTTGTCAGCATATTGGTCTTCGCTTTTTCCTCGGTCTTACGGATCTTGGCTGCCTTTTCCGCACAGCCGATAATGCTTTTCAGGGTCTCTAAATTTCGGTCGAAAAATCTTACAATTTCTTCTCCGGTTACTTTTGCCACAACTTTTGCGGCATCCTGGTTGTCCAGCTTGGTCTTGGTCTGTCCTTCAAAACGGGGATCCGGATGCTTGATGGATACGACGGCAGTCATACCGTTACGAACATCCGCACCGGTAAAGTTGGCATCTTTTTCTTTTAAAATGTTCAACTCACGGGCATAGGTATTGATCACATTGGTGAACTGGGTCTTGAAACCCGTCAGGTGGGTACCGCCTTCGGAGTTGTAAATATTGTTACAAAAACCCAGGACATTTTCATGGAATTCATTTACATACTGAAATGCCACTTCCACAGAGATCCCGTCACTCTCACCGGAGAAATAGATCACATCATGAACCGTCTCTTTGGAACGGTTCATGTCTTTGATAAAGCCGATGATTCCCTCCGGCTCATGGAACGTGACTTTTTCAGGTTCTTCTTTTCTCTTATCTTCAAAAATGATCGTAAGCTTCGGATTCAGATAAGCGGTCTCATGCAGACGACTCTTTACTTCATCTTCCTTGAAACGTGTTTTATCGAAGATAGTATCGTCCGGCAGGAAGTTAATGGTGGTACCGGTCTCCCTTGTCTTACCTACGATGGGAAGCAGACCGTCTACCAGATCCAGAACGGGATTCCCCCGTTCATAGCGGTCTTCGTAAATACAGCCACCGGTCTTGACTCTTACGGTCAGTCGTGTAGACAGAGCATTTACTACAGAGGAACCTACGCCGTGCAGACCGCCGCTGGTCTTATATGCGGAATTGTCGAACTTACCGCCGGCATGCAGAGTCGTAAATACCAGACGCTCCGCGCTGATCCCTTTTTCGTGCATACCCACGGGAATACCACGACCGTTATCTTCCACGGTTGCGGAGCCGTCGGCTTCCAGTGTCACCTTTATCGTATCACAATATCCGGCCAGATGCTCGTCCACAGAGTTATCAACGATCTCGTAGATCAGATGATTCAGTCCCTTGGTGGAGACGCTGCCGATATACATTCCGGGTCTTTTTCTTACCGCTTCCAGACCTTCCAGAACGGTAATACTTGACGCATCATAATTATTGTCTTTTGCCATGAAATGGAGCTCCTTCTCAATACATTATTGTCTATAGTATATCACAGATTTTGTGTTTGGAAAAGCAAAAAATACAAGGGATAGGGCTTTGCCGGAAATAAAAAACCACCGGTTCCCTAATCCGGAACTGGTGGTCAAAAGAGTCTGTTAAGAAATTCCCTTGAATTTATAATCCTTATGATTTTGTGATTGCAGCGCCCCAAAGGATAGCAGACGCCTGTCACGGAACGTCAGTTTTCCCTGCTCTCCTTCTTTTAACGTCGAAAAAATAGTATCATCGACTTCCAAAGTGACGCATTTTTCCGGATGATCCACATCCTGAAAGATAATCTGATTCACAGTTTCAGCCTGTACCAAACCCGTTGTCGCATTGGTGTTCTGGAGGTAAACCGTCTGGGAGGTATCGGTGTTTGTATTTTTCGAAAGCACGACCGCTTTTTCCATGGTCTGTGTGCGAAAAGCGCCCTTGCTGCGACGCTGCAGGCATAAATAACAGATCCAGAGAACGACCGCTATCAAAAACAGGACTGTTAAAATATTTTCCAATAGGCTGAACTGCATTTGATTTATCATGAAAGAATTTAAGGAATCACCTTTTCAGAAATCAGCTTTAATGTTCCATCTTCATTCAGTTCAACGAAGAAAGGATATTCATGCATCATAGAAGTATACTTTTCCCAACAACTTATGAATACTTCTTCCTCTTTTGTAATGGTACAAAGCCCCTGCTTTTGTAATTCCGAAAAGTCGTGCCAATAGTCTATGAAATGATATTCCGTATTCTCTGTGATGGGTATCTTCATTTCGCTGAATCCCCAATCCTTTATGTAATAACCGGATACCAAATCTCTTTCCACATCCAGATCTAATTCTTTAATCCGCTTCTCATCCTCCGGGATGATCCATTCCACAGGGCGTACTACAATATAGTCGTTGTTTGTACTGAAATTCTCAATATACACACAAAAGGAACCTATTTCATCGTATCTTCCGTGGCAATACGGCGTTGGTGCAGGGACATTTTCGAGCGTCCCTTCCTGCGTAGTTGCGAGGGGTGAGGGGCTATCCGTTGCTGCCGGTGCCACCACCATCTCATCTATAGAAGGTGTGATATTTTCTTCTTCGTTTAATCCGCATGCCGTCATAAAAAATACACTCCCTACGACCGAAATTACGAAAAAAAATTTCCTCATACTATGCTCTCCCAAAAAGTATTTTTAAAATGTTTACTTATGTCGACATAGTTGTATCTTAACACTTCTCTTTTCTTTTTCAATATAATCGGCGTGAACAGCTATTTTACAAGCGCGAATTTTTTAGCATATACTTTTTATTGTTATATAATTGTTGATGCCTATAATCAGAATGGAGAATATAATTGCTTTCGTATGCTTGAATGAATTTAAATGAGAAAGTCTTATTTTTGAGCACAAATGATTTTTGACCTTTTAAATAATGCATCTTATAATTACATTCAGAGGAAATACTATATAACTAAAATGGAGAAAAGTTATGAATATTGGAGAATTGCTTGTCAACGTGATAACCGTTTTATTATTCTATTTTTTTATTTCCAGAACGTTCACACTCCGGCGGCTCCACTGGATCTGCAGGGGCATCGGATTGATGCTTCTCTTTGTCCTGATCACATTGCTGAATCTTATGAATATTGCCCCCACCATTACCTGCGTATCCGGTCTGATCTGCCAGATTTTATATACTATGGTGTTTGCGGAAGGCTCCCGGGGAGCCAGATTGTTGATCGGTGGTATTCCCGCTTTGTTGGCAGTTGTTTCGGACAGTGTAACTTTCTCTGTACTGGGAATTCTGTTTCAGGATACTTCGGAGGCACTTACGGTCAATTCTGCCATTCGCAGTCAGGCTCTGGTCATATACATACTCACCTATTGCCTCCTAATCTGGGCAGTCATTCAATTCTTCCCGCAGGATTTGAAATTCCCGGGATATTTTGAAGGTGTAATTTTTTTGACTTGCGGACTGGGAGTTTTTGCCTCTGATATTCTTTTGAAATATGTGTTTTATTTCGAACGCAATGAGATCGTGCTGTCCAGAATCTCTCTTGCAACGGTCAACTATATTTTTCTTGGAGTTCTCCTGCTGCTATTGATGATCGTAGAACTTCTTGGAATCTATTACAGCAAAAATAATGAGTTACAGCAGCGTAATAATCTATATCAGATTGAGGAACAGGAACTGGTCAATCTGAAAGAATCTTCCGCTTTTATCCGGGGCTGGAAACATGATTATAAGAACCAGTTGCAGGTACTTTCCACCATGCTGCAACAAAAACAGTATGACGAGTCGTTACTATATGTGAATGAGCTTTTAAGCAGTTCCGATATGATCAAACCGGTCTTTTCCTCGGGCAATCCGATTCTGGACGCAGTGTTGTCTTTGAAATATTACACCATGGAGCACAAAGGAATACGCTTTGAACATTCGGTGTACCTCCCCACAGCATTTCCCCTGTCTCCACTGGATACTTCGACGCTGTTTACCAATATTTTGGACAATGCCATCGAGGCCTGCCAGTCCTGCCCTGCCGCTCCCTGGATCCATCTGGACATAAAGCCCAAGGGCGATATGCTGCTGATCACTTTGAGCAATTCCAGTGCCGCTAATTACAGGTATAATAAAAAAGGTAATTTGCTGTCAACCAAAGACGGGAAAGAACATGGTTACGGATTGCGTCAGGTTGCCAGGGTAACGGAAGCTTGTGGGGGATTTTATCAGGTAACACCTTCTGCTGATAAGTTTACTATAACAATAGCACTTCCTGTTTCTTTAGAGGTAGAAAGGAATAACCTATGAACATACATGTTACCATTATTGAGGATGAAGAACGCTTTGCACAGGATTTAACAGAAAAAATAAGAAACTGGTTTCATGCCCATCATCTGGAAGTTGCGGTGAAATGGTATCCCTCCTCTCATCATATTTTTTTCACCAGCAGTTACCTTGCAACCGATGTATATTTTCTGGATATCTCGTTAAAAGAAGAAAATGGTGTCGATATTGCAAAAAAACTCCGGGCACATAACTACAAGGGACATATCATTTTTCTGACCGGATTTCAAGAGTATGTTTTTGAAGGGTATTCTGTCCGGGCGTTGGACTATCTTCTAAAGCCCATTGACCCTGTAAAATTAGACCGGGATTTGGAGATGATAGCAGAAGAACTCAGCGATCAAAATTATATGGTAAGAACCAGATCTGAAATGTATAAGATACCTTACAAAGAAATTTTATATATTTCCAGCAGCAATCACTCTATCGAGATTATTACGGAAAAAGAAAAATTTCGCCAGATGATTAGTCTACGGGAAGTCCTTTCTCATTTACCTGCGTATTTTCAGCAATGCCATAGAACTATAATCATCAATATGAAAAAGGTAACCTGTCTCACGGACAACTGGGTAGTTCTCAATGGCAAAGAGGAACTCCCTGTTGGGAAAAAATATCTGGAAAAGATAAGAAGTACCTTTTTGTCACAGTGACAGAGAAGCTCCCGGCACCTTTATGGCTTACCAGGAGCTTCTTTCGCATTGGAAATTTTTATGCTTTGAAATTCTTAAATTATACCGTGATTTTCTTACAGCATGCCAGTGCCAGGGCACCGGGGCCGATGTGGCAGGCAACGCTTAAGGACAGTGGATCGATATGAATATCGTAGCCGGGGAATTCCGCTTCTACCTCGGTGCGAAACTGCTCTGCTGCGGCTCTGTCGTGGGTATAAGCGATCTGCAGCCAGATGTGCTTATCCTCTGTCATGCCGCCGAAACGCTCGTTGATGTCCTTCTTAATAGCATTGATCATCATGGTCTTGCCCTGCGAGGTGGTTCTGGCTTTTGCAAAAGCATCCAATTTTTCACCCTGAATGGTCAGTACCGGCTTCAGGCGAAGCATGGTACCGATGGCTGCCGCCGCCGGAGTGATCCGTCCACCTTTTTTCAGGTAATACAGAGTATCCAGCATAATATAGATACTGCTGTTGAATTTATCGTTTTCCAGAAATTCTTTGATCTGGGCCGCATTTTTACCGGCTGCTGCAAGCTGCAGGGCATCCAGCGCAGACTGACGCTGGGTTACGGAGATTCTCTGGTTGTTCACGACCTGAACTCTGCCATCATAATCTGCCGCAAAGGCCATGGCACTCTGACAGGAACCGGACAGACCGCTGCTCATAGGAATGTGTACAATCTCGTCATATTCCTGTAAAAGCTTGTCCCACAGGCTGGTGACACTGTCAGGAGACGGCTGGCTGGTGGCAATATTGGCACCGGATTTCAGCTTTTCATAGAACTGCTCCTGGGTCAGGTCAATATCTTCATAGTATGTGACTTCATCGATCATAAAAGGCATGGGCAGAACATGGATTCCGCGACGGGCTCCTTCTGCCTGTGTAATGCCGCTGTTACTGTCGGTTACAATTGCGATTTTTGACATTCTGGTATCTAAACCTTCCCTTTGCATAAATTAACATAAATTATCTGATCCTAAGTATAAAACTTTGAACATAAAAATAATTTTACTGTCAGATGGTCCGAAAGTCAACAACATTTACTGCGGTATGTTCTTTGAAATAGTTCACCAATGCTCGGCTGTCGTCATCTGTCAGCTCCGGATCGGATACAAGCAACTGTTCCACGGCATCTGAAGCCTCTTTTAAAATATTTGCATCTGTATATATATCACCCAGTACAAATGCAAATTCACCACTCTGCCGGATGCCGAAGATATCTCCCGGACCTCGCAGTTTCAGATCCTCGGAAGCAATATGGAAACCGTCGTTGGAATGGTTCAGGATCTGTAATCGTTCCATGGTCTCTTTGGCTTCGGAAGTGCTGATAAAAATGCAATAGCTTTGGAATTCCCCACGTCCCACACGCCCACGCAGCTGATGCAGCTGTGCCAGACCGAAGCGCTCCGCATTCTCCACCATCATCACTGTGGCATTGGGAACATTGATGCCTACTTCAATTACCGTGGTGGAGACTAAGACATCGATCTCCTTAGCAGCGAACTCTTCCATAATACGGTTCTTATCTGCCGGGCGCATTTTCCCATGAAGATAAGCCACCTGTACGGAAGGAGGCAGAACTGCCCGGAGCTTCTCTGTATAATCCACTACATTCTCCAGGTCTTCCGATTCCCCTTCTTCCACCATAGGACAGATGACATAAGCCTGTCTGCCGGCAGCCACCTCTTTTGCGATAAATTCATAAGCCTTAGGTCGATAGGAAGTCCCTACAACACAGTTTTTGATCGGCAGACGATTCGCAGGAAGTTCATCAATGACAGAGACCTTCAGATCCCCATATAGGATAATGGCCAATGTCCTGGGAATCGGCGTAGCACTCATAACTAACACATGAGGCACACTCCCTTTGGCGGCTAATGTCTCCCTCTGCCTTACACCAAAGCGGTGCTGTTCATCCGTTACTACTAGCGCCAGGGAAGAATATTCCACTTTTTCCTGGATCAGCGCATGGGTTCCGATGATCAGGTTAGCCTCTCCGGAAGCAATTTTTGCATAAGCCTCCCGTTTCTCCTTCGCCGTCATAGAGCCTGTCAGAAGCACCGGACGGAAAGCAATGCCATATTTTTTTACATAGCTTGAAATGGTCTCAAAATGTTGGACTGCCAGTACTTCAGTAGGGGCCATCATTGCTCCCTGATAACCATTAGCCGCACACATGAGAAGTGCCAGCACTGCCAGGATCGTCTTACCGGAGCCGACATCTCCCTGAATCAGACGGTTCATGGCATAAGGACTTCCCATATCCTCCCTGAGCTCACCCCAGACTTTTTTTTGGGCTTTTGTCAGCGGGAACGGCAGCTGTTCTAAAAACCGCACTGTATCCGCAGTCTCGTACATGGGAAAATGGTTTTCTGTCTTCGCCGCCAATTCCTTATTTTTGCGAAGTACCAGTAAAAAGGAGAAGAATTCTTCGAATACCATACGGTTTCTGGCAGTTAACAGTTCCTCTCTGCTCTCAGGAAAATGCAGGGCATAGACAGCTTCCCTGTGGGAAAGCATGGGATATTTCTGTAATATCACCTGCGGCAGATATTCTTTTTCCGGTGGATAGTATTCCAGCGCCTGTGCCACAGATTTTTGCACCGTCTGATTGGTCAGTCCTTTGGTCAGGGCATATCGGGGCAGGAGACGGCCTGATTTCTGTCTATATTCGTCCCAGGTGAACATCCGGGGTTGCTCCATGATCTTATGGGTACCACGTTGCTGAACCAGGCCTCGAAACAGATAGAATCCACCGGGTTTTAATACTTTTTTTAAAAAAGGCATATTGAAAAAAGTAAGCTGGATGGAATCTCCGTTGTCATCCTTCAAAATGGCGTTGAGGATGGAGAGATTGCGGACTTTCTTCACATTGGGGATAGCGGTGATCTGACCGTAGACTGCCTGGACACTGCCGGGGGATGTCTCCAGAATGGATACCGGAGCACCATAAGTCTCATAATCCCTGGGATAATGGCGGATCAGATCGTCTACGGTATAGACATTGATCTTGCCGAACAGAGCCGCTGTCTTCTCTCCCACGCCTTTTATTCTGTTCACAGGAATTGCATCACTCATAGATGATTCTCCTTACAAGTTGTTTATATCCTCTTTTTTTACTATTTTAGTTTCCACTTTTTGCAAATAACGCTGTCTCTTTTGTTATGCATCCTAAATTCTACTATTTAAGGCATGACTAGACAAAATAGTGGACGAATTTATCTTTTTAAGAAGTATATTCCACTATGCAGTGCAAAATCAATATTTTTTCAAAAATCCACTTATTTACAGATGCATTTTTCTTCTATTTTGGCTGATTTTGGTATAAATAGTAGAATTTTTAAGAACTTGCTAACTTGAGAGTTACGAAAGAATAGCCGCGCATAGGCAAAATAAGAACCGTGATTGGGTGCTTGCTCACAAGTCGCTGTTTTTGTTTTTGATTTTATACTGTGTGTGAAGAGGCAAGCTTTTTTGTATTAAAATCGCTATTTTGGGCTGAAAAAATACAAAAACAGGAGATTTTAGGCTTATATAGGAGGTTATTTTCGCTGAAATGGAAAAAATCATAAAATCCGTACAAAAATGTTTGATTTAGAAGTTTTTTTGTACGGATTTTGCTATTTTGATACGATTTCCACCAAAGCAATAGAAAGATGGCTACTGGTTTTTTGAAAGCTTTTCAAAACGCAGAACTCCCGTAATATGCAGTGCCATGTCGAAGATGTTTGTCGGAGGATGTTGATATTTTCTAGAAAA